>OLIF01000070.1_pt1 | contig 84250 bp, 71 predicted proteins | sample 1609681 | NCBI WGS metagenome assembly OLIF01 (sample SAMEA4350143, study PRJEB24818) | metagenome | biome: human; feature: gut; material: faeces | place: Denmark | collected 2013-09 | reverse complement strand
TGAAACTACTCTGGCAACGCATTGATGAGGACAACATGACAACCCTGGCAGGTAATCTTGCCTATGTGTCGTTACTCTCATTAGTGCCGCTGGTTGCCGTTGTTTTTGCGCTTTTCGCCGCTTTTCCGATGTTTTCCGACGTCAGTATTCAGTTGCGTCACTTCATTTTTGCCAACTTTCTGCCCGCAACTGGCGATGTTATTCAGCGATATATCGAACAATTTGTTGCCAATTCCAACAAGATGACTGCCGTTGGGGCGTGTGGGCTGATCGTCACAGCATTATTGCTGATGTACTCCATCGATAGCGCATTGAATACCATCTGGCGCAGTAAACGAGCGCGACCAAAAATTTACTCGTTTGCCGTGTACTGGATGATTTTAACGCTGGGGCCACTGCTGGCAGGGGCCAGTCTGGCGATCAGCTCCTATCTGCTCTCTCTGCGCTGGGCAAGCGATCTCAATACGGTCATCGACAATGTGCTGCGTATTTTTCCGCTGTTGTTGTCGTGGATCTCCTTTTGGTTGCTCTACAGCATTGTTCCTACCATCCGCGTACCTAACCGCGACGCGATTGTCGGTGCGTTTGTCGCCGCACTCCTGTTCGAAGCAGGAAAGAAAGGTTTCGCGCTTTATATCACCATGTTCCCGTCATATCAGCTCATTTACGGCGTGCTGGCGGTGATCCCCATTCTCTTTGTTTGGGTCTACTGGACATGGTGTATCGTCTTGCTTGGCGCGGAAATTACTGTCACTCTCGGGGAATACCGCAAATTAAAACAAGCTGCTGAACAAGAAGAAGACGACGAACCATGATTGCATTAATTCAACGCGTAACCCGTGCCAGCGTCACCGTGGAGGGAGAAGTGACGGGCGAAATTGGCGCGGGACTTTTGGTGTTATTGGGTGTCGAAAAGGATGACGACGAACAGAAAGCAAACCGTCTGTGCGAGCGTGTGCTCGGCTACCGCATCTTTAGCGATGCCGAAGGCAAGATGAATCTCAACGTACAACAGGCGGGCGGCAGTGTGCTGGTGGTTTCCCAGTTTACCCTTGCCGCAGATACCGAACGGGGGATGCGCCCCAGCTTCTCCAAAGGGGCTCCGCCAGATCGCGCAGAGGCGTTATATGACTATTTCGTCGAACGCTGTCGCCAGCAGGAGATGAACACGCAAACAGGACGCTTTGCTGCGGATATGCAGGTATCGCTGGTCAATGACGGCCCCGTGACATTCTGGTTGCAGGTATGAGCCAGCTTCCGGGGTTGTCACGGGTTACAAGAGAGAGTATCGCTATGTATCACCTTCGGGTTCCACAAACAGAAGAAGAATTAGAGCGCTACTATCAGTTCCGTTGGGAGATGTTGCGTAAGCCCCTGCATCAACCGAAAGGTTCTGAACGCGACGCGTGGGATGCGATGGCGCATCACCAGATGGTCGTCGACGAGCAGGGTAATCTGGTAGCGGTCGGTCGGCTGTATATTAATGCCGACAATGAAGCGTCCATTCGCTTTATGGCCGTTCATCCCGACGTGCAGGACAAAGGATTAGGAACGCTGATGGCGATGACCCTGGAGTCGGTGGCACGTCAGGAAGGCGTTAAGCGCGTGACCTGTAGCGCCCGTGAAGACGCGGTGGAGTTTTTCGCCAAGCTGGGGTTTGTCAATCAGGGAGAAATCACCACGCCTACCACCACGCCGATTCGCCATTTTCTGATGATTAAACCTGTCGCCACTCTGGATGATATTCTTCATCGCGGCGACTGGTGCACCCAGCTCCAGCAGGCATGGTATGAACATATCCCGCTTAGTGAAAAAATGGGTGTGCGCATTCAGCAATATACCGGGCAAAAATTTATCACCACCATGCCGGAAACCGGCAATCAGAATCCGCATCACACGCTGTTTGCCGGGAGTTTATTCTCGCTGGCAACGCTCACCGGTTGGGGGCTTATCTGGCTGATGCTGCGCGAACGCCACCTCGGCGGAACGATTATTCTGGCGGATGCGCATATCCGCTACAGCAAGCCGATTAGCGGAAAACCCCATGCGGTAGCCGACCTCGGTGCCTTAAGTGGCGATCTCGACCGTCTGGCGCACGGACGAAAAGCACGGGTGCAAATGCAGGTCGAAATCTTTGGCGACGAGACGCCGGGTGCGGTGTTTGAAGGCACGTATATCGTTCTGCCAGCGAAGCCATTTGGCCCGTATGAAGAGGGCGGGAATGAAGAGGAGTAGAGGGGGGAGGGGGCGGTGAAGCCTCTCTCATCCATTCAGGTTATTTACATCTAACGTATTTGTTAGCTTTTGACTATTTCTTCCAGTTTTATCTAAACATTAATTACAGTAAAAACGTCCATGTGTATCATTTGTGGAAATTCTTATGATTGCACAATCATCGTAGATAATGCTTAATTTATCATATAACTTCAGATTTGAGCGTTTTTTGATAGTTGGAGTACGCTCAGATGGAGTATTTTCCACATAATAGCCATTTTAATCGGTATCAAGCAAGTAATATAAAATATTTGCTGATTAAGATATTTATATGGAGTGTCAGAAAATCATAAAAAATGACTTCGTAATTTGTATTAGTGAAAATAATAGATTGTCATCATGTTAGTATCATCAATTTATTATCCTGAATTGTTATAAGCTATTATACGTTTGTGATTAAATCATGTACAGGAGGCTAAAATGGTTGTTGATATTAATCTTATTAAACAAAAATATTATTCTGTAATTAATTTAGAAAAATTGCGTTCGAGCAATGAATCACAGAAGCAAACGCTATTAAATGATTTTTCTCATCGCCTTAAAATGGATGCTCAGGAGCAACTGAGCAGTTGTGTAAATGAACTAAAACATGGACTGTCGAGTAACAATGAATATAGTTTATTCAAAAATAGAGAAGGTTCACTGTGGAAACGAACAGTGCCGGAAAGTGCTGCTTTGGCAATGACGGGAACCGTATATAAATTATTTGGTAGCCGATTACTCAACGATTGTGGTCAATTGGATAAAGACCTCCTCGAAATGGCTATGCAAATGGTTTATGGAAAGGATATGGTGACAAAATCGGGAGAAATACTGATTGATGCCCAACTAAATAAGGAGGGAGTTCTCCAGAGTAAGCATTATTTACTTGATGTCGGTGAAATTAAAAATAATTATGATATTGACCTTTTTGTAAATACTTCGAGTGTTAATCAAACTTATCTGCATGACAAAAGTATCAGTGACATTACGATTTTATATGACACTTTAGATAACGTTCCCTCTGTTGTCGCGGAATGTACAGGTAAAAATAATCAGTTCAAAGTTGAAGCTACATCACCACAAGAAAGACGCGAAAAAATTCAGAAAATGTGTGATAATATGAGAAGTAATGCTTTTATGTTTGATCACACGACGAAAACAGCCGGTAATATTGAGCACAGATTGCAGCTAAAATTTCTCGTAGATTCACGTCCGTCGATTACGAATAAATATCCCGCCGGAGAAGTTGGTTCTGACATTCTCGATCTGCCCGTCAACGTATGGCAGGCGCAGTTTAACATTAACATTAATAGTGCAGTAGAGAAAGTTTCAACAATTATTTTATGTGCTGTACAACAAGATCAATATGCGGCCAGGCAGGTTATGGGAGGGATAATGAAAAATCTGCCGAAAAATAATAAACCCAAAACGGTTCTTCTTGATTTACGTTTTCTTAGTGCAATTAAGCAGATGGTTGTTTCGGGAAGTGAAAAACCGTTATTTGTAAAACATACTGAAATGATAAGAGAGGCATGCGAAGAATTATCGCAGCCAGTAGAATACATACCTTTACATTGTGAAGCACATAGCCACCGTAGTGTCGCCTTTGCCAAAACCGTGGCTGCCCCCATCATGGCGACAGGTGTGGGTGCGGCATTAATGTATGCCACATCATCAGGCCCATATTATGCGCGGAGCATGTCCAGTTCACCGGAAATAGAGATGGTTAAAAGCCGCATGGCTGATCTGTTTAACCAGATGGATAATGTTGCGCGGGAAAAATATCTCCCGATTTTCCGTAAATGGAATGAAATGGTGGGGGAATTGAATTATGAAAGGAATTCCGTTCCGTTTGCCTCATTGACTAATATTTTAGCTACGGCGATAAATCAAAGTCATAATGGTGATACGAACGTTGTTGTTATGATGGGGTGTAAATCTGCGAAAGATCGCACCACTTCTGTTGTTCTTGGCAACTCTCTGTTACAGACATTGATTGAAAAGCGCCTCGCTGAGCATACAACAATAGAAACTCTCTTTGACAAAGAGGGTTATTTCAGTTGTGAATCACTCACAACTGAAGAATTAGTGATGTTAAAAGATCTTTTTGATATTCGTATCCTTCATATTGCCAATAAATTCAATGTAGGGTTGGAAGGGAACATAAATACCGATGTTTTACAAGATTCGTTTTTTAAAAATGTTGATTTTATCCATAAATCAAACGCATATACTGGGGCGATGAGTAATTGATAATTAATATTCGTTGGAGTTATCAGAATTCTACAACCGAGCCTGCAAAGGCTCTGTTGCGAGCGATTGCCAATGATTTGCAAAATATGTTGCGTTAGGGTGTATACAGAAAGCGCCAGCGTTCAGAACTCATATAATCGAATAATAAAAATAACTATCGTTTGAAAGCGCCACATTGATAATGAGATTAGATTCACATCTTGCTTATAACCTGATGGTTATACTATATCATCAAACTTCGATATATTTATTCTATGAATGATTGGTGGTATATGAAGATACTCCGTTTATCAAAAGATTCACCGCCAAAACCTGATGAGGAAATCTGGTCTTTTGGCTTGTTTATTGTTGGTTTTGTTGTAACAGTTTTTATGATAAATAAAATTCTGTCAATTGACTTGAATTATATTATCAGGATCGCCTTTATTGGTGTTCCCGCATTTATAGTTGGCTGCCTTCTTGTTTATCTACAGGAGATTATAAGAATAATTGCATTATTAATTGAAACTGTGTTATTTTTGATTGAAATTTTATGTTCTCTTGCTTTTATTTGCTTTGTTATATATATGGTGTGTGAACTGGTCTATACTATTGTACGATCATAAATATTAGGTATCTTTGTGGTTGAATATGCCGGATTGTTTATCTAATATCAGTTCAATCATGTTTATATCTCCTTATCTAAATATATGTAACTCTTTTTTGTGTCATTCAGGATGGTAAACTTTTTCTTTAGGTGTCATTGCTGGAGAATGAGCATGATAACTAAACCGTATCCCCCGAACTTTTGGAACGCGCATCCATCTCTTCCGACCATTTAAATAGCCAATTATTTTTCAAAAAAACAAATGGCTTCGGTTTGGTCGATTCATCGGGAACATTCAACAAGATGAAGCCCAAAATAAGGTGAGTTTTTAGCAAAACGTCGACTCACCGACCAGGCCTCCACATCCTTCCAGTCCATCTCCCTAAAGGTTAATTTTATCTTGCGGAAAAATATACCACCTTCTATCTGTAGGTCGGCAACATAAATTTTTTGCGTTTTTCTGTTAAATCGGACGGGAAGATAATGTGGGGTTAAAAATGCGATTTTTGCCGCGCTGGGTAAGACAGCAATGCAAAAAAACGTAGTGACAACATAAGCGGAAAATAAATGAGGACTATAACCTAATGCAAAAAATGAACTTACGGTCACTAACAGGAAAGATATTGACAGTAGGGAAAGAATAAATCCCATAAATACTTCTCCCGATACCATCCAAAAAGGTGAGCGCCTGAACTCCATGTAGTCATCGTTAACGTCTATGTGCCACGGCGCCTCTGGTGGAGTGAGGTTATAGCGAACATCACCAGGGAGTCGGCTCAACTCGATACCTTCTGTGTCGTATGGCCAGCGGCTAATTGCTTTTATCTCTTGAGCAAAAAAAAACTCATTTTTTTATGTGAGATAAATTTATTTATTTTCATAATTATAACTCTATAAATTATATTGTAATAAAAATAGCAAATAGCAAATAGCAAATAGCAGGTCAGGTTGTCAAAGTATAAACTCATTTAAGCTATGAATATATTAATAAGTATGAATGTGTGCTATTGATATTTAAATATAACGTGATCGTTGAGGAAGTATAATTTTTCCACACCAGAGTATCATGCTATATAACCTGAAATCTTCATCACCGCGTAAAAATTCAGGGAAACAATATCTACGCCTTTAAAATAATTTATCCACTAACTCTCTGAAATTAAATGTGGGTTGGTTAGCTGTAAATGTAAGCGGAAGAGAGGGGAGCGGAAACCGTGCGATATCACCTATATCATCTTTCCATATATAGTTTAGTCATTGGTTGCCGGGTTGTAAATGATAACATAGATTCAAAAATAATATTGGTGAAATAATTATGAATCCCCTGGCAGATATGGATATGGGCAGAATTTTACTCGAGTTATCTGATGAGGCGATTAAGTGACTTAATGATCTCGAGGTGCTGCGCAATCTTCCATGTGCAGACCTATTACGAGAAGCGATAGAACAATATATGGAAAATCAATCGCAAACAGCAATATCTCGTGTTTCTGGCATCTGGCAAAGTATGCCGGATGCGGCGTGAACGCCTTATCCAGCCTACAAAGCCTTGAAAGCTCAATATATTGTAGTTTATTGGTAGGCTTGATAAGCGCAGCGCATCAGGCAATCGTACGCTTGTCATCAGTGACATACCAATAACCTTATTGATGTGTTGGAGGGAAGAACGAGGCCAAACAAGCACTGGCGGCATGGTCTTGAATGGATAACGCGGAAGACGAGAGAGGGTGTCGTCACACCCGATGAACTGTAATCCGGGCGACCTGCGCCACCCGGAAAACGTCAGAGATTACTCCCCTTCACCCGGGAACAGGAACGGGTTGATGGAACTGCGGGCGTAGCCTTCTTGCTCCATTCGCGCGTCCAGCACCAGAGAGGCGAGGTCATCCGCTACGGCTTCAACTTTTGGATCTTTTTCCTGATAAAAAATCTTCAGGTAAGTGCCGCAGTCATCACAGCTTTCGGCTTTAATTGCGGCTTGTTCGTCATCCAGTGACCAGTAGTGCAGTTTGCCGCTCTGTTCGCAGTTGCTGCATTTTACACGCACCACGTGCCATTCGGTTTCACACAGGTTGCAGTGCAGGTAACGCAGCCCCTGAGTGGTACCAATTTGCACCATACTGGACACCGGCATAGAACCACAGACCGGGCAATATTGACGCTGTTCGCCGTATTCTGCGCGGGCTTTACCGGGGATCAGGTTGGCCATTTGCGCCCAGTAGAGCGACAGTGCAGCCCAGATAAACGGCGCTTTATCGCTGCTGACGGACGAGAAATCAGAGGCAAACAGCGCGCTGGCCATATCTTCCAGCTCTTGGGTTGATGCCTTCTCCAGATTCTCAATCACGGCCAGCGCCGGGCCGCTCATTTCTGGTTTCAGTTCAGCAATCAGCGCCATCAGCAGTTTTTGCCAGTGTTTATCGCGTGGCAGAACGTGAATATCCAGCGGTGGCTTGCCTTGTGCGCTGGCTTCTTTAATGCGCGCAGTCAGGTCCATCTCCAGCGGATGGTCGTACAGCACCACTTCCTGGGCGTGGGCGATAAGCGCAGCAAAGCGCAGATAATCGCCCAGCGGATTATTTTCGGCCAGTTCGCGCAGACGCTCGGCGCGGCGGTTGTATAAATTCTTGAGTCGAGGGAACAATAACGGCGGAATCATATCCGCCGTACGTTTCTCGCTCGAACCCAGCTCATCTTGCGGGATTATGCGAATACTCATTCAGCTTTCTTTTCCGTTGTCTTGCGGACCTCACGGTACCAGCGCGGGTGATGTTTCTTCGCCCATGCGTTGGTCACCCATCCTTCCACCATGGCGGTAATCGTGCCTTTTACCCAAAGGGCAGCGTAGATATGCACCATGATAACCACAATTAACGCCACTGCGGCAAATGAATGCAGCATTAACGCGAATCGGATCACCGGGATTGAGAAAGCAGGCGCGAAATAAGGACGCCAGATAATCACGCCGCTCACCAGCAGCAGCACCAGGAAAATAATCGCCGCCCAGAAAACGCATTTCTGACCGAAGTTATAACGCCCGGTGTCACCTACTTCCTCGTTGATGACGATCTTACGAATATTCTTCGCCCAAAAGATATCATCCCGATTGATTAGGTTGTGGTGCCAGTAACGGAAAAACATGATGATGAACGAGGCAAACATAACCACGCCGACAAACGGGTGCAGAATACGCGCCAGTTGCGGTGTGCCCATGATTTGCATCAACCAGTTGAAGGAGGGGAACAAAAAGCCCATTCCGCTCACCGCTGCCAGGATGAAGCAGAAGGCGGTGATCCAGTGGTTGATACGTTCCGGCGCGGTGTAGCGCACGATGGTGTCACGTCGTTTCATTTGCGCTCCTCGTCTTTCTCTTCGTGCAGATTATTCTCTTCCTCATCCGCACGGTTCGGACCGACACCCACGTAGTGGAAGATACTGGCCGCGAAGGTAGCCGCAAAGCCAACAGCTGCGAGCGGTTTCCAGATGCCTTTCCAGAATTTCACGGTTTCACTGATTTCCGGGTTCTCCGGCAAGCCATGATACAGATTCGGCTTGTCAGCATGGTGCAGCACGTACATGACGTGTGTACCACCGACGCCTGCCGGATCGTACAGACCCGCGTTGTCGTAACCACGAGTTTTCAGCTCAGCCACACGCTCGCTCGCCAGCGTTTTCATCGATTCTTTCGTACCGAAGTGAATCGCGCCCGTCGGGCAGGTCTTCACGCAGGCCGGTTCTTGCCCAACCACCACACGGTCAACACACAGCGTACATTTGTAGACGCGGTTGTCTTCCGGGTTGAGGCGCGGCACGTTGAACGGACACCCGGCGATGCAATAACCGCAGCCGATACACTGCTCGGACTGGAAATCGACAATGCCGTTAGCATACTGAATGATAGCGCCTTCCGCCGGACATGCTTTCAGGCAGCCAGGATCGGCACAGTGCATACAGCCGTCTTTGCGAATCAGCCATTCCAGTTTGTCGTCCTGCTCCACTTCCGAGAAGCGCATTACTGTCCACGATTTGGCGCTTAAATCATTGGGGTTGTCGTACACCCCAACGTTATTGCCGACAGTATCGCGAATGTCATTCCACTCTGAACACGCCACCTGACAGGCTTTACAGCCGATACAGGTGGTGACGTCGATGAGCTTCGCTACTTCTTCCTGGAAGTCCCGCGCCTGAGGCGCGGGGGTCAGACCGTTAGTCGCGGAGCGACGAATAATGTCTTGCGATTGATAAGCCATATGTCGTCTCCGTTATACCTTTTCCACATTCACAAGGAAGGACTTAAACTCCGGCGTCTGCGTGTTTGCATCACCGACGAATGGCGTTAACGTGTTGGCAATAAAGCCTTTTTTCGCAACACCTTCATAGCCCCAGTGAATCGGAATACCGATGGTATCGATATCTTTGCCGTTCGCTTTCAGCGTGCGAATACGTTTGGTCACCACCGCTTTGGCTTTGATATAGCCACGGTTAGAGGAGACTTTCACGGTATCGCCCTGAGCAATGCCCAGTTTATTCGCCAGCGACTCGCCGATTTCCACAAACTGCTCTGGCTGCAAAATCGCGTTCAACAGCGCGTGTTTGGTCCAGTAGTGGAAGTGCTCGGTCAGACGATAGGTGGTTCCGACATACGGGAACTTATCGGCTTTACCCAATGCTTCGGCGTCGTCTTTAAAGATACGTGCAGCCGGGTTCGAGATAACGTTTGGATGCAGTGGGTTAGTCCCCAGCGGCGTTTCAAACGGCTCGTAGTGTTCCGGGAACGGACCTTCCGCCATCTTATCGAGGGCAAACAGACGCCCCATGCCTTCCTGCTGCATGATAAACGGCCCGACGCCGCTGCCCGGAGGCGCTGCGCTGTAGTCCGGGATATCCCATCCGGTCCACTTAGTGCCATCCCATTTCAGTAACTGACGCTTCGGATCCCACGGGTTACCCTGCGGGTCTGCGGAGGCGCGGTTATACAGAATGCGGCGGTTAAGCGGCCATGCCCATGCCCAGCCCAGCGTGTTACCGAGGCCAGACGGATCGGCGTTATCACGGCGTGCCATCTGGTTACCTTCTGGCGTCCAGCTACCGGCGAAAATCCAGCAGCCACAGGAGGTTGTACCGTCATCGCGCAGTTGGGCGAACGAGCTAAGTTGTTGGCCTTTCTTGACGATAACCGCCCCAGTTGCCGGATCGGTAATATCGGCCAGCGCCTTACCGTTGCTCTCCATCGCCACTTCCTCAGACTTCGGCTCATGCGGGATGGCGTAGTTCCAGGTCATGTTCAGCACCTGGTCGGGGTTCGCGCCACCTTGTTCGGCATACATCTTGCGCAAGCGCAGGAAGATACCAGAGAGGATCTCGCCGTCAGTCAGCGCAATCCCCGGGGCATCCGCACCTTTCCAGTGCCACTGCAACCAGCGACCGGAGTTAACGATTGAACCGTTCTCTTCCGCGAAGCAGGTCGATGGCAGACGGAACACTTCGGTCTGGATCTTCGTCGGATCCACGTCGTTCATCTCGCCGTGGTTCTGCCAGAAGTTGGAGGTTTCAGTGTTCAGCGGGTCGATGGTGACGAGGAACTTCAGTTTCGACAGACAGCCGATCACTTTGTTTTTGTTCGGGAATGAGGCGACCGGGTTAAAGCCCTGGCAGATATAGCCATTGACCTTGCCTTCTTTCATCATCTCGAAGTATTGCAGGACGTCGTAGCCTTTATCCCACTTCGGCAACCAGTCAAAGCCCCAGCTATTTTCCGCCGTCGCTTTATCACCAAAGAAGGCCTTCATCATGGAGACGAAGAATTTTGGGTAGTTGCCCCAGTAGTTAACCTGGCCTTCCAGCAGCGGTTTCGGCGTGTTGGCGGTGAGGTAGGTTTGCAGATCGGTCTGCTTCTCGCTTGGCAGTGTCATATAACCTGGCAGGCTCTGCGACAGCAGCCCCAGGTCCGTCAGCCCCTGAATGTTGGAGTGACCGCGCAGGGCGTTAACGCCGCCGCCTGCCATCCCCATATTGCCGAGCAGTAGCTGGATCATCGCCATCGTACGAATGTTCTGCGCACCAACGGAGTGTTGCGTCCAGCCGAGCGCGTAGAGGAACGAGGCGGTTTTATCGTGAGCACTGGTTTCGGCGATGTATTCGCAGACTTTCAGGAACGCGTCTTTTGGCGTACCACAGATGTTTTCAACCACATCTGGCGTATAACGGGAAACGTGCTGTTTCAGCAAGTTCCACACGCAGCGCGGATGTTGCAGCGTGGTATCGCGTTTGGCGAAGCCGTTTTCGTCCAGTTCGTAAGTCCAGGTGAATTTATCGTACTGGCGTTTTTCCGCGTCGTAGCCGGTGAACAGGCCATCTTCAAAGCCGTAATCCTCACGCACGATCAGGCTGGCGTTGGTATAGGCTTCGGTGTATTCGCGGTTGAATTTTTCATTGTTCAGCAGATACAGCAATACGCCTGACAGGAAAGCAATGTCAGTACCGGAACGGATAGGGGCATAGTAGTCAGCTACCGCCGCCGTACGCGTAAAGCGAGGATCGATAACAATCAGCTTCGCGCCGTTGTGAATTTTGGCTTCCATCGCCCAGCGGAACCCGACCGGGTGAGCTTCAGCGGCGTTACCGCCCATCACCACGACGAGGTTGGCGTTCTTGATGTCGACCCAGTGGTTGGTCATCGCACCGCGACCAAATGTTGGAGCAAGACTTGCTACCGTTGGTCCGTGTCAGACACGCGCCTGGTTGTCGACCGCGAGCATACCCAGCGCGCGGGAGAATTTTTGCGTTAAATAGCCTGTTTCGTTACTCGACGCAGAAGCACACAGCATTCCGGTGGAGAGCCAACGGTTAACCGTCACGCCTTCGGCGTTTTGTGCAATGTAGTTAGCATCGCGGTCTTCTTTCATCAGTTTGGCGATGCGATCAAATGCTTCTTCCCAACTGATTTGCTGCCATTTATCAGAACCAGGGGCACGGTATTCCGGGAACTTCAGACGGCTTTCGGAGTGGATGAAATCCACCAGGCCAGCGCCTTTCGGACAAAGTGCACCGCGGTTGACCGGGTGATCCGGGTCACCTTCGATATGGAAGATAGATGCTTTGGCGTTTTTTGCTCCGTCACCGAGGCTGTACATCAGCAGCCCACAACCAACAGAACAATAGGTGCAGGTATTACGGGTTTCGCGGGTACGCAGCAGTTTATACTGCCTTGTTTCTGCGAGTGCTACGCTGGGTGCAAAACCCAGTGCGGCTGCCGTGGTGCCTGCCATACCGCCAGCGCAGATCTTAAAGAACTGCCTTCTGCTGACCTGCATGGATTGCTCCTTGTTTCGACATTGTCACGTCCCATTTACATTCGCGTGCTGCGTGTGCAGGGAGTGGGAGTTATTTTTCTTTGCGGAAGGGGCCGCAAAGGTCCAGAATTGGCGCAATTTCCCTCCGTCCAGGAAGGGTTTGTAACAGAATACCATAATGTTGGTGTGTGTGTTCTCATCTGGTTAAAAGAAAGTGAAAAAAACACAGCAAAAAGAAATCATAAATGTAACAAATGTCACAGGCGTTCGCCAAATTGAGGTATGGCGGCGTGATGATTTACAACATCCGCGACTTGATGAAGTGGCGGAAGAAGTTCCTGTTGCGCTGGTCTACAACGGCATTTCGCACGTGGTGATGATGGCCTCGCCCAAAGACCTTGAACGCTTTGCGCTTGGTTTTTCGCTTTCCGAAGGGATTATCGAAAGTCCGCGCGATATCTTCGGCATGGACGTCGTTCCTTCCTGTAACGGCCTGGAAGTGCAAATCGAGCTTTCCAGCCGCCGCTTTATGGGACTGAAGGAGCGCCGTCGGGCACTTGCCGGGCGCACGGGCTGTGGCGTCTGTGGCGTAGAACAGCTTAATGACATTGGTAAACCGGTGCAGCCGCTGCCATTCACTCAGACGTTTGATCTCAACAAACTGGATGACGCGTTACGCCATCTCAACGATTTCCAGCCCGTGGGGCAACTGACCGGTTGTACTCACGCTGCGGCCTGGATATTACCTTCCGGTGAGCTGGCGGGCGGACATGAAGACGTGGGCCGCCATGTGGCGCTGGATAAATTACTAGGCCGTCGGGCGCAAGAAGGTGAAAACTGGCAGCAAGGCGCAGTGCTGGTTTCCAGCCGGGCCAGTTATGAGATGGTGCAAAAGTCGGCGATGTGCGGCGTAGAGATTTTGTTTGCAGTGTCTGCTGCGACCACGCTTGCTGTAGAAGTGGCTGAACGCTGTAATCTGACGCTGGTGGGTTTTTGCAAACCGGGCAGGGCGACGGTTTATACCCATCCCCAAAGGTTGAAGTGTTAATTAAATTAAGTCCTGCAATTGTATATTGCATTGCAGGACTTATTCATTTTGTGAATTTTATCGATTTATTTATAAATAAATCTTGCGTAGTGGTATTTCCTTTTTCCTTTTATCATATTCGCACCCTTATTTATCTATTTATAAGGCAATTAAATGAAAAGGAATTTATTATCTTCGGCTATTATTGTCGCCGTAATGGCCCTCAGTGTCACTGGATGTGATGATAAAAAAGCTGAAACAGAAAGCTCTCCGTCCGCCAATAATCAACCCGCCGCTCCCACAACTGAATCAAAACCGACTGAAAAACCGGCAGCAAAAGCTGAGGCTAAATCGGAGGCGTCTGCGCAACCTGTGGTCGATGAGCAAGCTGTGTATGATGAGAAGATGGCTGTCTACATCAAATGTTTCAATGAATTACAGCTTCCTGTACAACGTAGTCTGTCGCGTTACGCTGATTGGTTAAAAGATTTTAAACAGGGGCCGACAGGTAAAGAGAGCATTGTTTATGGGATCTATAGTATCAGTGAAATAAGCCTTACTGGCTGTGAAAAAGGGATGAAGCGTGTTGAGGCATTAACACCGGCTCTTGAACCTATTGATGGTGTTGCGTTGGACTATATTAATGCTGCTGTGGCGTTGGGTAATACCATTAATGAAATGGATAAATATTACACTCAGGAAAATTATAAAGACGACGCGTTTGCTAAAGGGAAAATTCTTCACCAGACGTTGTTGAAGAATATCGAAGCCTTCCAGCCAGTTGCGGAGTCTTATCGTACGGCTATTGAAGAAATTAATGAGCGGCGCCAGCTTGCTGAACTGAAAAATATTGAGCAACGAGAAGGGAAGAATTTCCACTACTATTCACTGGCTGTCATGATTTCAGCTAAAAAAATTAATGGGTTAATTTCACAAGAAAAGTTTGATACGGAAATGGCAATGAAGAAAGTTGCCGAACTGGAAACATTGGTCGCGCAGGTCAAGGAAGCAGATAAAGGCGGCATGAATTTTCCTTTTATTAACTCGGCAGGCGAATATCAACTTGCGGCTAAGAAATATGTTCGCCGCGTCAGAGATAACGTCCCGTATTCTGAAGGGGATAAAGAGCTGCTTCAGGATCCTGGCTCAAGTTGGATGGTAGAAGCCTCTTACCCGGCGGCATTAAACGAATACAATGAAATGGTCGGCGATTATAACCGTCTGCGATAAGAGTTTGTTTTTTGGATTAGCGTTGTAATGTCGGATGTGACGCATCCGATAATATTCCCTCACTGGCGGAGTGACGCTATTCCGTTAGTCTCATGACATTAAGTAGATGATTTGGCGCATATCTCAGGCATTTCCCCGCAAAACCATATCCTTATGAAAAGTGCGGCATTGATAATCATTTTCAATATCATTTAATTAACTATAATAAACCAACTGCTTACGCGGCATTAACAATCGGCCGCCCGACAATACTGGAGATGAAAATGAGCTATACCCTGCCATCCCTGCCGTATGCTTACGATGCCCTGGAACCGCACTTCGATAAGCAGACCATGGAAATCCATCACACCAAACATCATCAGGCCTACGTCAACAACGCCAACGCGGCGCTGGAAAGTCTGCCAGAGTTCGCCAATCTGTCGGTTGAAGAGTTGATTACCAAACTGGAACAGCTGCCAGCAGACAAGAAAACCGTGCTGCGCAATAACGCGGGCGGTCACGCTAACCATAGCCTGTTCTGGAAAGGTCTGAAGAAAGGCACCACTCTGCAGGGTGATCTGAAAGCGGCTATCGAACGTGATTTCGGTTCCGTCGATAATTTTAAAGCAGAATTTGAAAAAGCGGCAGCTTCCCGCTTTGGTTCCGGCTGGGCATGGCTGGTGCAAAAAGGCGATAAACTGGCGGTAGTTTCTACTGCTAACCAGGACTCCCCGCTGATGGGTGAAGCCATTTCTGGTGCTTCCGGTTTCCCGATTCTGGGGCTGGACGTTTGGGAACACGCTTACTACCTGAAATTCCAGAACCGTCGCCCGGACTACATCAAAGAGTTCTGGAACGTGGTGAACTGGGATGAAGCTGCGGCACGTTTCGCGGCGAAAAAATAAGGTTGCATAAACGCCTGTGAGAAGCGAGTCTGATGGCTCGCTTTTTTGTATCTGCGAAGGAGAAAACAGATGCATTATCCCGTTGATGTATACACAGGCAAAATTCAGGATTATCCGCAAAGTCGCCCCAGTGCGATTGCGAAAATCCAGGTCGATGGCGAACTGGTGCTGACGGAACTGGGCCTGGAAGGCGATGAGCAGGCAGAGAAAAAAATCCACGGCGGGCCAGACAGGGCGCTGTGTCACTATCCTCGTGAACATTATCTTTATTGGGCGCGGGAATTCCCGGAGCAGGCGGATCTGTTTGTGGCTCCAGCCTTTGGGGAAAACTTGTCAACCGAAGGCCTGACCGAGAGTAATGTCTATATTGGTGATATTTTTCGCTGGGGAGAGGCGCTGATTCAGGTCACCCAGCCGCGTTCGCCATGTTTTAAGCTCAATTATCATTTCGGCATTAGCGATATGGCGCAGTTGATGCAGAATGCCGGGAAAATTGGCTGGCTGTATAGTGTGATAGCGCCAGGAAAGGTGTCTGCCGATGCGCCGCTGGAGCTGGTCTCACGCGTTAGCGATGTGACGGTGCAGGAGGCGATTGCTATCGCGTGGCATATGCCGTTTGATGACGAGCAATATCACCGTTTGCTCTCGGCTGCGGGGCTATCGAAAAGCTGGACGCGGACGATGCAGAAGCGGCGTCTTAGCGGCCGGATCGAAGATAATTCGCGGCGTTTGTGGGGAAAATAACCCCCGAAGAGTAGGCCTGATAAGACGCAACCAGCGTCGCATCAGACTCCATGCTCAAACGTCGGATGCGGCGTAAACGCCTTATCCGGCCTACAAAATCAATAAATTCCGCAGGTTTTGTAGGCCTGATAAGCGTAGTGCATCAGGCGTTTTTTACCTGAAGGTTGACGTTATGACCGTTTATACAACGGCAGCCAAATCACCAGCCGTAAACCGCCCAGCGGGCTATCGTCGGCTTTCACCCAACCACGGTGCTGCTGAATGGCGGTTTCAACAATCGCCAGACCCAGGCCCGTACCGCCAGATTCGCGATCGCGCGCTTCGTCAGTACGATAGAATGGACGGAAAATCTGCTCGCGATCTGCCGGGCTAACGCCCGGGCCATCGTCATCCACCGTAATGGTGATACCGTCTTTATCTACCGCGAAGCCCACTTCAATCTTCGTATGAGAATAACGCAGCGCGTTGCGAACGATGTTTTCCAGCGCACTTTCCAGAGCATTCGGGTTACCGTACAGCGGCCATGGCCCTGGCGGGAAATTAACCGTAAACGATTTGCCCATTTGTTCTGCCTCGAACGCCGCATTATCCAGCACTTCACTCCATAACTGGTTGGCTTTGATTGTCTCGCTCACCAGCGCGTTCTTTTGCTGATTACGTGACATCACCAACAGGTCGTTGATCATGCTATCCAGCCGTTGGGCTTCGGTTTCAATACGTTCCAGTTCCTTGCTTTCGCCGCTACGACGACGCAGTAATGCCGTACCCAGTTGCAGGCGCGTCAACGGCGTGCGTAGTTCGTGAGAAATGTCAGAGAGCAAGCGCTGCTGGGAGGTCATCATGCGCTCCAGTGCGGTGACCATCTGGTTAAAACTGGCGCCTGCGGCAAGGAATTCTTGCGGCCCTGCTTCCAGTTCCGGGTGCTGACGTAAGTTCCCCTGGGCGACCTCATCGGCAGCGTTTTTCAGCTTACGCGCCGGTTTCGCCAGACTCCAGGCCAACCACAACAGCAGCGGTGAACTGACCAACATGGTGACAATAAGCAGTAATAGAGGACGGTCGAACAGTAAGTTAATAAAATCGGATTGAGAACTGCTGGCCGGGCGGATCAGATAGAGTTGGTAATTATCTTCGCCGTCGCGCACGGAGAATGGCCCGACAAGTTCCACGCGGCCATACTTTTTCTTCTGCGGGTGATCGGCGTTATCTGCCTGACCAATAAAGTTGCGAATGATCTGCATTTCGTTGCGTTCAGCACCGATCACGCGCCCTTCGGTGGTTACCAGTAATAAACGCTGCCCCGGAGGCGCCCACTTATCAATGGCACGGAACAGGCGACGCCACCACATTAAATCGTTGGGCGGATCGTTCGCCAGCTCTGCTTCGACATGCTGCTCAATCATCAGCCCCTGACGCTGCTCGCTATCCAGAAGCTCGGTCATCTGGCGTGAATCGAGCTTAGGTAACATCAAGACCAACATCAACACCAGCGCCAGCGTCAGCCAGAAGATGGCGAAGATACGCGCGGTTAAGCTGCCTATCATGAAGCGGAGACCATCAGATAGCCGCGACCACGCAACGTTTTAAACCACGGATGACCGTCTTTACGATCTGGCAATTTACGACGCAGGTTGGAGATATGCATATCGATAGCGCGGTCGAAAGGCGTCAGGCGTTTGCCCAGCACTTCCTGGCTTAAATGTTCGCGTGAAACGACCTGACCCAGATGCTGCGCCAGTAAATAGAGCAGGGTAAATTCGGTGCCGGTTAACTCCAGCGTTTGCCCGTCGAAGCTGGCTTCCTGACGCCCCGGATTCAGTACTAACGCATCGACTTCCAGCGTCGGAGAACCGTTGTCGTTGTTTTGCTGTTGCTGCTCGCTCCAGTGCGAACGGCGCAGAATCGCGCGAATACGGGCGACCAGCTCACGGTCATTAAATGGTTTTGGAAGATAGTCATCTGCGCCCAGCTCAAGGCCGAGAACGCGATCAAGTTCACTACCGCGCGCCGTCAACATAATGACAGGCGTCTGGTGTGTCTGGCGAAGTGTTTTTAGCGTATCGATGCCATTTTTCTTCGGCATCATTACATCAAGCAAAAGTAAATCAATGCTGTCGTCCAGAAGCTCAAGCGCCTGTTCCCCGTCGTGGGCAACAATCACGTTGAAGCCTTCCATTTCGAGCAGCTCCTTTAACAGGGAAGTCAGCTCTCGGTCATCATCAACTAACAGGATTTTATTCATTGTTTAAATACCTCCGAGGCAGAAATTACGTCATCAGACGTCGCTGATCCATGACTTTACGTTGTTTTACACCCCCTGACGCATGTTTGCAGCCTGAATCGTAAACTCTCTATCGTTGAATCGCGACAGAAAGATTTTGGGAGCAAATGATGCGCATAGTTACCGCTGCCGTCATGGCCTCAACGCTGGCAGTCAGTTCATTAAGCCACGCTGCTGAAGTCGGTTCAGGCGATAACTGGCATCCGGGCGAAGAACTTGCGCAGCGCAGTACGCAGAGCCATATGTTCGACGGCATAAGTTTAACCGAACATCAGCGTCAGCAGATGCGAGATCTTATGCAGCAGGCCCGACATGAACAGCCTCCTGTTAATGTTAGCGAAATGGAGACAATGCATCGCCTTGTCACTGCAGAAAATTTTGATGAAAACGCTGTGCGTGCTCAGGCAGAAAAAATGGCGAAAGAGCAGATCGCTCGTCAGGTTGAAATGGCTAAAGTCCGCAACCAAATGTATCGCCTGCTAACGCCAGAGCAGCAAGCGGTTTTAAATGAGAAACATCAACAACGAATGGAACAGTTGCGCGACGTGACGCAATGGCAAAAAAGTTCATCGTTGAAGCTATTGAGTAGTAGCAACTCACGTTCCCAGTAGTAAACCCTGTTTTCCTTGCCATAGACACCATCCCTGTCTTCCCCCACATGATGTGGGGGTTTTTTTATCCTTAATTTGCCTGTTGCTTAATGCATTGCAGATGATTTGCATCCGTTATACTACCGTCAGTTGATAGCGGGAGTATTTATGAATCAATCTTATGGACGGCTGGTCAGTCGGGCGGCAGTTGCTGCGACGGCGATGGCTTCGCTGCTATTGCTGATTAAAATTTTTGCATGGTGGTATACCGGTTCGGTGAGTATTCTTGCCGCGTTGGTCGATTCGTTAGTTGATATCGGCGCGTCGCTGACGAATTTGCTGGTGGTGCGATATTCGCTGCAGCCTGCCGACGACAATCACTCGTTTGGCCACGGTAAAGCTGAGTCCCTCGCGGCGCTGGCGCAAAGTATGTTTATCTCCGGTTCGGCGCTGTTTTTGTTTTTGACCGGCATTCAGCACTTGGTTTCTCCAACGCCGATGACAGATCCTGGGGTTGGGGTTATCGTGACTATCGTGGCGTTAATCTGCACGATCATACTTGTCTCGTTTCAGCGTTGGGTCGTGCGCAGGACGCAAAGTCAGGCTGTGCGGGCAGATATGCTACATTATCAGTCTGATGTTATGATGAACGGCGCGATTTTGCTGGCGCTGGGTTTGTCCTGGTATGGCTGGCATCGTGCTGATGCCTTGTTTGCTTTGGGAATCGGCATCTATATTTTATATAGCGCGTTACGCATGGGGTATGAGGCGATACAGTCATTGCTGGATCGCGCGCTGCCCGATGAGGAGCGACAGGAAATTTTTGATATCGTGACTTCCTGGCCGGGAGTTAGCGGTGCTCACGATCTTCGCACGCGGCAGTCAGGGCCGACTCGCTTTATTCAGATTCATTTGGAAATGGAAGACTCTCTGCCTTTGGTTCAGGCACATATGGTGGCGGATCAGGTAGAGCAGGCTATTTTACGGCGTTTTCCGGGATCGGATGTGATTATCCATCAGGATCCCTGCTCCGTCGTACCCAGGGAGAGTAAAAAGTCTACGTTTTCATGATCAGTATAAAAAGAGAGCCAGACTCGCATTTTGTGTATAAAATACCGCCATTTGGCCTGACCTGAATCAATTCAGCAGGAAGTGATTGTTATACTATTTGTACATTCGTTGGATCACTTCGATGTGCAAGAAGACTTCCGGCAACAGATTTCATTTTGCATTCCAAAGTTCAGAGGTAGTCATGATTAAGAAAATCGGTGTGTTGACAAGCGGCGGTGATGCGCCAGGCATGAACGCCGCAATTCGCGGGGTTGTTCGTTCTGCGCTGACAGAAGGTCTGGAAGTTATGGGCATTTATGACGGCTATCTGGGTCTGTATGAAGACCGCATGGTACAGCTAGACCGTTACAGCGTGTCTGACATGATCAACCGTGGCGGTACGTTCCTCGGTTCTGCACGCTTCCCGGAATTCCGCGACGAGAACATCCGCGCCGTGGCTATCGAAAACCTGAAAAAACGTGGAATTGATGCACTGGTCGTTATTGGTGGTGATGGTTCCTATATGGGGGCAATGCGTCTGACCGAAATGGGCTTCCCGTGCATCGGTCTGCCGGGCACCATCGATAACGATATCAAAGGCACTGACTACACCATCGGTTTCTTCACTGCGCTGAGCACTGTTGTAGAAGCTATCGACCGTTTGCGTGATACCTCTTCTTCTCACCAGCGTATTTCCGTGGTGGAAGTGATGGGGCGTTACTGTGGCGATCTGACGCTGGCTGCGGCTATTGCTGGTGGTTGTGAATTCGTTGTGGTTCCAGAAGTTGAATTCAGCCGTGACGACCTGGTAAATGAAATCAAAGCGGGTATCGCGAAAGGTAAAAAACACGCGATTGTGGCGATTACCGAACACATGTGCGATGTCGACGAACTGGCGCACTTTATCGAAAAAGAAACCGGTCGTGAAACTCGTGCAACTGTACTGGGCCACATTCAGCGCGGCGGTTCCCCGGTACCTTATGACCGTATTCTGGCTTCCCGTATGGGCGCTTATGCGATTGAGCTACTGCTGGCTGGTTATGGCGGTCGCTGCGTAGGTATCCAGAACGAGCAACTGGTTCACCATGACATCATTGACGCTATCGAAAACATGAAGCGTCCGTTCAAAGGCGACTGGCTGGACTGCGCGAAAAAACTGTATTAATGATTTCGGAAAAAGGCAGATTTCTTTAGCCTGAAACCGATGACAGAAGCAAAAATGCCTGATGCACTTCGCTTATCAGGCCTACATGAATTCTGCAATTTATTGAATTTGCAAGATTTTGTAGGCCTGGTAAGGCGTTGACGCCGCATCCGGCATGGACAAAGCGCACTTTGTCAGCAATATGAGGCGGATTTCTTCCGCCTTTTTAACCCCCCGATATATACCTACAAGTTATAGCCAATCTTTTTTTATTCTTTAATGTTTTATGCCCTTTCTGGCACGCTTTGATCATCACAACACAACATAAGAGAGCCGGGCGATGAACACGTGGGGCGTAGGGTTAACATTTTTGCTGGCAGCGACCAGCGTTATGGCAAAGGATATTCAGCTTCTTAACGTTTCGTATGATCCAACACGCGAGTTGTATGAGCAGTACAACAAAGCGTTCAGCGCCCACTGGAAACAGCAAACTGGCGATAACGTGGTAATTCGCCAGTCGCACGGTGGTTCAGGTAAGCAAGCGACGTCGGTAATTAATGGTATCGACGCAGATGTCGTTACGCTGGCGCTGGCTTATGACGTGGATGCTATTGCAGAACGTGGTCGTATTGATAAAAACTGGATCAAGCGCCTGCCAGATAACTCTGCGCCATACACTTCCACCATTGTATTTCTGGTGCGCAAGGGCAATCCGAAGCAAATTCACGACTGGAACGATTTGGTTAAATCGGGTGTTTCAGTGATTACGCCAAACCCAAAAAGCTCTGGCGGCGCTCGCTGGAACTATCTGGCTGCCTGGGGATACGCGCTGCATCACAATAATAACGATCAGGCAAAAGCGCGGGATTTCGTGCAGTCACTGTATAGAAACGTTGAAGTGCTGGACTCCGGCGCGCGTGGTTCCACGAATACTTTTGTCGAGCGCGGTATTGGCGATGTGCTGATTGCCTGGGAAAACGAAGCACTGTTGGCGGCGAATGAGCTGGGGAAAGATAAATTCGAAATCGTTACGCCGAGTGAGTCTATTCTTGCAGAACCAACCGTGTCGGTGGTTGATAAAGTGGTAGAGAAAAAAGGGACTAAAGAGGTGGCGGAAGCCTATCTGAAATATCTCTACTCACCAGAGGGTCAGGAGATTGCGGCCCAAAACCATTATCGCCCGCGCGATCCTGACGTGGCAAAAAAGTACGAAAATGCGTTTCCGAAGCTGAAGTTATTCACCATTGATGAAGAGTTTGGCGGTTGGGCGAAAGCGCAAAAAGCGCATTTCTCTAATGGCGGTACGTTTGACCAAATCAGCAAACGCTAATCTCCTGGATAATCACCACACCCGATCGTATTGCACGATCGGGTTTTTTATTTGTCGCGATTTTGCGTTACCCTTGCATCTCTTTGAGGTACAGGGAAAAAAAGATGAAAAAAGCGGGTCTTCTTTTTTTGGTGATGATGGTTATTGCCGTTGCAGCTGCGGGTATCGGCTACTGGAAATTGACCGGCGAAGAGTCGGACACGTTACGTAAGATTGTTCTTGAGCAATGTCTGCCCAACCAGCAGGAAAACCAAAATCCGTCGCCATGTGCGGAAGTCAAACCCAACGCCGGATACGTGGTTTTTAAAGATCGTAATGGTCCACTGCAATATTTGCTGATGCCAACGTACCGTATTAACGGTACTGAAAGTCCATTGTTAACCGATCCGTCGACACCTAATTTTTTCTGGTTAGCCTGGCAGGCGCGTGATTTTATGAGTAAAGAATACGGTCAGCCTGTTCCCGATCGCGCGGTATCTCTGGCGATAAACTCCCGAACCGGGCGTACGCAAAACCATTTCCATATTCATATTTCTTGTATTCGTCCTGATGTGCGCGAACAACTGGACAATAATCTGGCGAATATCAGCAGCCGCTGGTTGCCGCTGCCTGGTGGTTTGCGTGGGCATGAATACCTGGCGCGTCGGGTAACTGAAAGCGAACTGGTACAACGCAGTCCGTTTATGATGCTGGCGGAAGAAGTACCTGAAGCGCGGGAGCATATGGGAAGCTACGCGCTGGCGATGGTGCGGCAAAGTGATAACTCGTTTGTATTGCTGGCGACACAACGTAATTTGCTGATGTTGAATCGTGCTTCAGCCGAGGAAATTCAGGATCATCAGTGTGAGATTTTGCGTTAAGGTGAGGAATTGAGGAAAGTTAAGTGCCGGATGTGAATCCGGCACCTGTCAGCATTAAGCCTGTTTAGCCGCTTCAGCAGCTTTGACGATCACTGCGAAAGCATCAGCTTTCAGAGAAGCACCGCCAACCAACGCACCGTCGATATCCGGCTGAGCAAACAGTTCTGCAGCGTTAGACGCGTTTACAGAACCGCCGTACTGAATGATCACTTGTTCAGCGATGTTAGCGTCAACTTTAGCGATGTGGTCACGGATAAATTTGTGAACAGCCTGTGCCTGCGCTGGAGTTGCAGACTTGCCAGTGCCGATTGCCCATACGGGTTCGTAAGCGATTACTGCACCTTCGAATGCAGCAGCGCCCTGAGTTTTCAGTACCGCATCGATCTGGCGTGCGCAAACTTCTTCAGTTTTGCCTGCTTCATTTTCAGCTTCAGTTTCACCGATGCACAGAACCGGAGTCAGCCCCTGTTCTTTCAGTACAGCGAATTTTTTCGCGATCAGTTCGTCAGACTCTTTGTGGTAAGTACGACGTTCAGAGTGACCAATGATGATGTACTGTGCGCCGATGTCTTTCAGCATAGCGGCAGAGGTTTCACCAGTGAATGCGCCGGACAGGTTCAGATCCACGTTCTGAGCACCCAGCATGATGTGGCTGCCTTCAGCTTCACGCTTCGCCATATCGATGTACATTTCCGGTGGCGCGATTGCAACCGCACAGCCAGCAACGCCTGCCAGCTCTTTACGCAGGTTAGAAACCAGCTCGTGAACCATGTGGCGGCTGCCGTTCAGTTTCCAGTTACCCATCACTAAAGGATGTCGCATTTTAATTCTCCACGCTTATAAGCGAATAAAGGAAGATGGCCGCCCCGCAGGGCAGCAGGTCTGTGAAACAGTATAGAGATTCATCGACATAAAGGCTTTGCTTTTTGTCATTGATTCAACCCTTCCAGCGCTTCAGATAGCGCCAGCTTAATCGGTTCAACAGCGAAGGTCAGCCCCTTTTCGCCGTTGTCCGCGACAACATAGCGCAGAGCGCCTTCTGTCTCGGTGTAATAACGTTTGTTTTTACCCGCAGTGAGTAATGACAGTAACTTCTTCTGGCTTTGCGCTTTAGTCATCAAAGGTGTGAGCGTGCGAATGACTGCGGCCATATATTCCTGGGCTTTCGCCCTGGCGGCTTTTTGCTCTGGCCCCTGGATTGGCAACCAGGTAATTTGAATGCTTTTGATTTTTAAAGTGCCGCGCTCCAGCGCTGTAGAGGCATACAAGTTCTCGTTAATTTTACTGGCGGCGCGAGTCAGGTTGGCTTTGTCGGGGCTGCTGTCGATAGCGCGAAACTCGTTCAGTGGCAGGCTGGGGTTCTGGCTGTTAAAGTTTTCTCGAAACTGGCTGATAGAGAGATCGAAGGTAGGGGCGCCAGCCAGCAAGTAAGGCGCTGTAGTCGCCGTACTTTGTGTTTGTGCATACGCCGTTGTTGTCACGGTTAATGCAGAACATATGAGAAAAAACAGCGTACACCCTGACTTCATCGACAGTACCTTTTGTTATGACTGGCTTCGATTAAAACGATATCTGTCGCCCTTGTCAAAAGGGTAGAATCCTGGAGAAGACAACCACCAAGGAACTTACATGACCATACAGCAATGGTTATTCTCGTTTAAAGGGCGTATTGGACGCCGTGATTTCTGGATTTGGATCGGCCTCTGGTTTGTTGGCATGCTGGCGCTGTTTTCACTGGCAGGTAAAAATTTACTCGATATCCAGACCGCAGCGTTTTGCCTTGTGTGCCTGTTATGGCCAACAGCGGCGGTGACGGTTAAACGGCTGCACGATCGTGGGCGTTCCGGCGCCTGGGCGCTTTTGATGATTGTGGCATGGATGCTGCTGGCAGGTAACTGGGCAATTTTGCCGGGAGTATGGCAATGGGCGGTGGGGCGTTTTATCCCAACACTGATTCTGGTGATGATGCTTATTGATCTTGGGGCTTTTGTCGGGTCACAAGAGGCAAATAAATACGGTAAAGATACTCAGGATGTGAAGTATAGAACGGATAATAAATCAAGTGATTAACTTTTAATATATCTATTATTGCTATTTTTCCCCGGGATCGTTATTCCTTTATGAAAATAACGATCCCGGAAAATCCTTCTCATATCCTCACCTTAAGCAATATCAAAAAAAATGGTAATCCATAAGATCATTACTTGTTTGTTCTTCTGTTAACGGCGCATTATTCTTAAGTGGCAATCGACAGAGAGGCGAATATACAGAGGTGCCCTATGAAAGATGTCGTAGATAAATGCAGTACTAAAGGATGCGCGATTGATATCGGTACCGTTATTGATAACGACAACTGTACCAGCAAGCTGTCGCGCTTTTTCGCCACTCGCGAAGAAGCAGAATCCTTTATGAAGAAACTGAAAGAGCTTGCCGCCACTGCATCCTCTGCGGATGAAGGGGCCAGCGTGGCCTACAAGATTAAGGATCTGGAGGGGCAAGTCGAGCTTGATGCGGCTTTCACCTTCTCATGTCAGGCCGAGATGATTATTTTTGAGCTATCCCTGCGTTCACTTGGTTAATGGAGTTAAACATGGCTTATAAACATATTGGCGTGGCAATTTCCGGGAATGAAGAAGATGCCTTACTGGTGAACAAAGCTCTGGAGCTCGCCAGACATAATGACGCTCACCTGACGTTAATTCATATTGATGATGACTTAAGTGAGTTTTATCCGGGCATCTATTTCCCTGCTACAGAAGATATTCTTCAACTGTTGAAAGATAAGTCTGATAACAAACTGTATAAGCTGACTAAGAATATTCAGTGGCCGAAGACGAAACTGCGTATTGAGCGTGGGGAAATGCCGGAAACACTGCTGGATATCATGCAAAAAGAGCAGTGTGACCTCCTTGTTTGCGGTCATCACCACTCATTTATCAATCGCCTGATGCCTGCTTATCGCGGCGTTATCAACAAGTCGACGGCAGATTTGCTAATCGTGCCGTTTATCGACAAGTAACTGCTTACCAATAATGCTCCGCTGTCATGTGACCCGGTCGACGACGTAAATGCTTCGTCATCTGCCGGGTCTCTTTCAGCAGTTGCTGGGTGTCCCGCACCATCTGTGGATTACCGCACAGCATTACATGGCTGGTCTCTTTGTTCATCGGCAGGCCAACGGCATTTTCCAGTGCGCCGCTTTCAATCAACGTCGGTATCCGCCCGATAAGCGACCCTTCTGCGCTTTCCCGACTGACTACCGTTTGAATACGTAGTTTCCCTTCATAACGTTTTTCCAGTTCCCGCATTAGCGGCAGATAGCTTAAGTCCGCGGCATAACGCGTAGCGTGAACCAGTACCAGATTTTTGAAGCGATCTAAATCTTTGCCCAGTTGCAGAATAGACAAATAGGGGCCAATCGCCGTCCCCGTCGCCAGCATCCACAGTGTTTCACTATTCGGCACTTCATCCAGTACAAAGAATCCTGCCGCTTCGCTAACAACGTGTACTTCGTCACCCGGTTTTAGCGCCGCCAGTCGTGGACTTAATTTGCCATCGGGAACGGTTACCAGGTAAAACTCCAGATCGGGATTGTCTGGCGAGTTAACATAGGAGTAGGCGCGCTGAATACGCTCGCCGTCAATATCAAGGCCAAGTTTGGTGAATTGCCCGGCAGTAAACGGATGCACGGGGGCGTGAACGGTGAGACTAAACAGGGCATCGGTCCAGTTCTGCACTTTAGTAACTTTGCCTGTTACCCAATCAGCCATGTTTTTCTCCTGTTTTGATTGACTGACCTTATCTTCGTTCTCCGAACAAAAAAATTCCAGTCCCGAAGGACTGGAAGGCTCAATCGATCAAATCGGTCAGAGGATGTGCACCTGCATTTCCGGGTCTTTGCGATCCAGATAGTGAATCGACTGAATGCGGCGAATGGTGCGTGACTTACCGCGAATCAGCAGCGTCTCAGTGGTGGCGATATTGCCTTTACGGCTAATACCTTCCAGCAGATCACCCTTGGTGATGCCGGTTGCGGAGAAAATAACGTTATCGCTGCGCGCCATATCACCCAGACGCAGCACTTTACCGGCTTCGATACCCATTGCTGTACAACGCGCCAGCTCTCCCTCGCCAATACGGCGATTCTCTTCGTTGTCGCCTTTGACGTCATGACGCGCCAGCAGACGACCATTCATATCGCCATCTAACGCGCGGATCACTGCCGCGGAAACTACGCCTTCCGGCGCGCCGCCAATACCGTACAGCACATCTACTTCACTATCCGGCATACAGGTGAGAATTGAGGCGGCAACGTCACCATCAGGAATAGCAAACACACGCACGCCAAGTTGTTGCATTTGGGCGATTACCGCGTCATGACGTGGTTTCGCCAGAATCGTTACCGTCAGTTCGCTTAACGGTTTGCCGAGCGCTGTCGCAACGTTGCGCAGGTTATCTGCCAGCGGCAGATTCAGGTCAATGGCGCCTTTCGCTCCTGGCCCGACGATCAGCTTTTCCATATACATATCCGGCGCATTGAGGAAGCAGCCTTTATCCCCCACAGCCAGCACCGCCAGCGCATTTGCCTGACCCATCGCCGTCATGCGCGTGCCTTCAATCGGATCAACGGCAATATCTACCGCATCGCCGTGGCCTGTCCCGACCTTTTCACCAATGTAGAGCATTGGCGCTTCGTCGATTTCACCTTCGCCAATGACGATAGTACCGTCAATGTTGACCTGGTTGAGCATAATACGCATGGCGTTAACCGCCGCGCCGTCAGCGGTGTTTTTATCGCCGCGTCCTAACCATTTGTAGCCGGCCAGCGCCGCAGATTCGGTGACGCGGGAAAATTCGATGGCAAGTTCTCGTCTCATAGCAAACTCTAAGCAGTAAGGAATGGCGCGAAGTGTAGCACAGGGGAAAGGAGGGATTATTGATGTGTGCGGGGTTGCCCCCGCACGGTTTCAGCGCCTGCATGATGCCGGATATGTATCCGCCTCGTAGGCCTGATAAGACGCGTCAGCGTCGCATCAGGCAATCGGTTCTGGTACCTGACATTACTCGTCGTGTTCTTCCCACGCCATCGCGCGTTTAACAGCTTTTTTCCAGCCAGCATAACGGTAATTACGTTCGGTGGTTTCGATGCCAGGACGGAACTCGCGCTCAATCACCGCTTTCTCGTGCAGTTCGTCGAGATTCTGCCAGAAGCCGACGGCCAGACCCGCGAGGTATGCCGCACCTAATGCAGTCACTTCGCGGACTTCCGGGCGCTCTACGCGAGCGCCGAGGATATCGGACTGGAACTGCATCAGGAAGTTGTTCGCCACCGCGCCGCCATCTACGCGTAATGCGTGCAGACGAATGCCGGAGTCAGCCTGCATCGCTTCCAGCACGTCACGTGTCTGATAAGCGATAGATTCCAGCGTTGCACGAATAATGTGGTTAGAGTTCACCCCGCGAGTTAAACCGAAAATTGCCCCGCGCGCATACGGATCCCAATATGGCGCGCCCAGCCCGGTAAAGGCCGGAACCACATATACGCCGTTGGTATTTTGCACTTTAGTGGCAAAGTATTCGGAATCGTAGGCGTCATTGATCAGCTTCATTTCATCGCGCAGCCACTGAATGGATGCGCCCGCCATAAATACGGCGCCTTCCAGAGCATAATTTACTTCTCCGCCTGGGCCGCAAGCGATGGTCGTCAGCAGTCCGTTTTCCGATTTTACGGCCTTCTTGCCAGTGTTCATCAGCATAAAGCAGCCGGTGCCGTAGGTATTTTTTGCCATCCCTTCTTTAACGCACAATTGACCGAACAGCGCCGCTTGCTGATCGCCTGCGATCCCGGCGATCGGAATACGTGTGCCGCCTTTGCCGCCAATGTTGGTCTGACCATACACTTCGGAAGAACGACGCACTTCCGGCAGCATCTCGCGCGGGATATCCAGCGCCTCAAGCATTTTGTCGTCCCAGTCCAGAGTATGGATGTTGAACAACATGGTACGAGACGCGTTGGTGTAATCGGTGACGTGAACGCGACCCTGGGTCATTTTCCAGATAAGCCAGGTATCAACTGTACCAAACAACAGTTCGCCACGACGCGCACGCTCGCGGGAACCCTCCACATGGTCGAGGATCCACTTCACTTTAGTGCCGGAAAAGTACGGGTCAACGACCAGGCCGGTGTTGTTACGAATGTACTCTTCCATGCCATCGCGTTTTAGATGCTCGCAGATGTCGGCAGTACGGCGACACTGCCAGACAATGGCGTTATAAATGGGCTTGCCGGTTTCTTTTTCCCAGACGATGGTGGTTTCACGCTGGTTGGTAATACCGATAGCCGCAATTTGATCGGAACTGATGTCTGCTTTCGCCAGCACCTCAACCAGCGTGGAGCTTTGGGTGGCCCAGATTTCCATTGGGTCGTGTTCTACCCAACCTGCTTTCGGGTAGATTTGCTCGAATTCGCGTTGCGACACGCTAATGATATTGGCATCGTGATCCATCACGACCGCGCGGGAACTGGTGGTGCCCTGGTCGAGTGCGACGATATATTTTTTTTCAGTCATGATTATTTGTCCCGTAGTCACATTACAGCGAAGCTTTTTGTTGTGAAGGTGTAGTGGTCTCTTTCTCTTCCACAACACAGGTATCGCACGGCAAATGGCGTCCAATCAGTTTGCGATAGGCAAATGCGCCTATAATTGCGCCAACGATGGGGCCGAAAAGCGGTACCAGGAAGTAAGGAATGTCTCTGCCGCCGGTAAAGGCGACGTTGCCCCAGCCAGCAAGCCAGGCAAAGGCTTTCGGACCGATGTCACGCGCTGGGTTCATGGCAAAGCCCGTCAATGGGCCCATAGATGCGCCAATGACTGCAATCAGCAAACCAATCAACAACGGAGCCAGAGGCCCACGCGGTACGCCGTTGCCATCGTCGGTTAACGCCAGGATCAGCCCCATCAGAATAGCGGTAATCACCATCTCAACTGCGAAAGCCTGCACAAAATTGATATGAGGATTAGGGTAAGTAGAGAAAGTACCTGCCAGATCAACACTTTCGACGCTTCCGCGCACAATGTGATGAGTCTGCTCGAAGTCGAGGAATAAATTGTAGTAAAGCCCGTAAACTAATGCCGCGGCGCAGAAAGCACCGGCAAATTGTGAAACGATAAAAGGGATAACCTTGCGCTTGTCGAAACAGGCAAATAGCCACAATGCGATGGTGACTGCTGGATTAAGATGTGCGCCGGAAACCCCTGCGGTTAGATAGATGGCCATCGCCACCCCCAGTCCCCAAATGACACTGATTTCCCACTGACCAAAAGTCGCCCCAGCGACTTTAAGTGCAGCTACGCAACCCACACCGAAAAAAATCAACAACCCGGTACCGAGGAATTCAGCAATGCACTGGCCTTTCAAGGTTGATGTTTGACTCATAATCGGATCCTGAAGAGTTAATGTTTGTTGTATGCGTGAAAGTCACGGACCTTCACGATGCTTGTAGGTTCGCTGTGAATTTATCGTTAACGAGCAAAAACGAGAAATATCGAACTTAAAATGTGTGTGCTTCGTCATAAAATGAGCGTTATCGCGCCATCTATTTCTTATGTTTGTACATGATGCACGCTTGTAAGATCATTTGTGTAACAAATATATTAACATTTGCAATTCGCGTGGGGTATGTAACCAGGAGAAGGACGAAAAGTGTAGCAAACCGTAATCTGCAAGGCGTGCCGCTGGACAGCGATGTCGCGGCTTCATACAATCGGAGCTAACTAAAGTGCGCTCGTATTTATTAAGGCGTCACCGATAATCGGGACGAGGATTTTTATCCATCAACGCCTTGCAATTCAGGAGAGGTATGACGATGTCATTAGAAGTGTTTGAGAAACTGGAAGCAAAAGTACAGCAGGCGATTGATACCATCACCCTGTTGCAGATGGAAATCGAAGAGCTGAAAGAAAAAAACAACTCATTGTCGCAAGAAGTTCAGAATGCCCAGCATCAGCGTGAGGAGCTGGAGCGTGAGAACAATCATCTGAAAGAACAGCAAAACGGCTGGCAGGAACGTCTGCAGGCTCTGCTGGGTCGCATGGAAGAGGTTTAATCTCTTTCACACTGAGGCGCCGTAAGGCGCCTTATTTTTTACTTCACTGCATTTTTAGCAGACAACATAATCTCCATCGCCTGTTGGCGATATTTTTCTGCCATATCTGGCTCCATTAATGCAATGAGCCCCACAGCCCTGGGGGTATCTTCAAGATAAACACTGATGGTTCTTTTCTGCTGACCATCAAAATTTACCAACACATCCTGATACTTACAGGTGAAATGTTTGGCATTACAATCATGAAACTGGAAGGTTTCTTCATTGTATTGATCCTTGAGATTGTCTCGCTGCATATTCTTTAACTCTTCCAGCGAGTCATCGGCGCTACGCCCTGCGGGCAGGCGGAAAGCAGAGATAAAGACGCTATTATCTTCACTTCTTATATCAATGGTTTTATCAGTACTAATGGAAATCGTATTCCAGTGTCTGTTCGGGACAGTCACGGAAATTGCAGCATTCTGAAATGTATATTGCCACGGGGTGAACATACGAAACATATTGCCGATATTGGATAAAAGCAGCACTCCCAATACCCAGCAGCATCCGCGAGTAAAACTGGCGAAGTTACGCGTTTTTTTAGTGAATGCGCACAGGATCCCAGATACAAGCACCGGGAGTAATAGCGGCCCAAGAACGACTGAACCGATATACTCTCCAACCATGCCAGGATCTCCAGACAGTAGGTTGCTGTGCTGAAGATGACTAAGAAAAACAGTTATTATCCATAGTATTAATAAGATAACGTATCTCATATCAATCCCTTATTATTAACATGAAAATCAGATTATTGACGGGCAGAAAGCATCATTTTCATTACATCTTCTCGATATTCATCTAAATAATCGGGATCAATAGCTGCGGTCAGCCTTATCAAGTTAGTGTTATTCAATAGGGTCATGAAAATTGCATGTCTTACTTTACCATCACTCATTGTTTGTATGCCTTCCTGATAAGCGCAGGCAAATCCCTGAACATCACAAACATGCATTTCTGCAGTTCCGTTTTGAGTCGCGGTAAGTTCCTCGATTGAATGCACACCGAGTTCATTTTGTGAGAAGGCAACAATAACTAAAATAGCATGGGCATCCCGAGTCACCAGGATTGGTCCTTGTTTTACTATATTGGCAACCCACTGTTTGCTCGGAACTGTGACGGTGATACCTGGCCCCGGGAAAGTATAATCCCATGTGCTGTGTCGTTCCCACACCGTATAACTGCTGTAGATAAGAAATAATCCCATTAACCAACAAGTGCCGCGAATAAAGCTGCGGCTGCTTCTTTTTTTTATCGTTATACAGATGATTGTGGCGATAATAAATGATACGGCAAGTGGGTTAAAAAATACGTTAGCAAAATATAAAATCATTTCACCCGCGTTGCCAGATAAAAGAAATTTGTAGCGGAAATGGTTAACGGCTATAAGTAATAAATATATAAATAAAAGAATAATATTCTGCATGAATACGTCCATGTATAAAAAAGGGGAATTTAATTCCCCCTTTTAACGCATGGCAGAGAGTTATTCAATATCCAGCGGATCTTCGGAAAGAATAATTCCGGTATTGTCGGCATAGAGATGGTCGCCGGAGAAGAAAGTGACGCCGCCAAAGTTGACGCGGACATCGCTTTCGCCAACGCCTTCACCTGCGGCGCCGACCGGAATTGCGGCCATCGCCTGGATGCCGATGTCCAGCTCTTCCAGATCATCAACCTGACGTACCGCGCCGTAGATGACCATTCCTTCCCATTCATTTTGTACTGCCAGACGTGCCAGCTCAGCATCGACCAGTGCGCGACGAACAGAACCACCGCCATCGACGACGAGGACATGACCACGGCCATTCTGTTCGAGCAGATCGTACAGCAACCCGTTGTCCTCGAAACATTTTACCGTGATGATTTGTCCGCCAAACGACGCCCGTCCGCCAAAGTTGGAGAACAGCGGTTCCACGACGTTGACATCTTCCTGATAGATGTCACAAAGCTCGGAAGTATCGTATTTCATAGGCTTAACATTCAGTTGCTGCGAGAATTTTCAGTATATCGCGCTATGTGGGTTGTTGGCAAAATCATCAATTGTTAATTGATATTTGTCAGTTATGCTACCCACTGGCTTAAGAATATTCCCAAAACAAACAGCAAGTTAGTCAGTAACGCGCCTTTGACAGTGCGTTCCAGCATTGGGCGCATTGCCACCGGATTCATTTCACGCATCACATAGCGAGTTTGTTTCACCAGCAACGGCGCCGCCAGCAGGAACAGCCAACCCCACAGGCTATGCAGAGAAAAGAGATTAAACAGCGCCAGACAAACCAGAGAGCCCATCAACAGGCAGGCATGGTAACGTCGGGCGTTAATTTCACCTAAGCGTACTGCCAGCGTGTTTTTGCCGTTTTCACGGTCACTATTGATGTCGCGCAGGTTGTTAATGTTCAGTACCGCCGTGGCCAGCAGACCACAAGCCGTTGCCGGAAGGAAAAGTGCCGGAATCAGAGTATGGGCTTGTAAGTACCAGCTACCCATTACACTTAGCCAACCAAAAAATACCAGTACGGAAATATCACCTAAACCTATGTATCCGTAAGGACGATTGCCTACGGTATAGGTGATTGCGGCGATGATCGACAGTCCACCCAGAATCAGGAAGCCGACAAAATCGGTTAACGTGTGACATGCCACCACCACCAGCGCCAGCCCTGAGAGGCAGATCAGCGCCACGGTGATAATGAGCGCACGTTTCATTTGCTGTTGAGTAATGACGCCTTTTTGCATGCCGCGTAACGGCCCAATACGGTCAGGTTTGTCGCTGCCTTTAACGGCATCGCCGTAATCATTGGCGAGGTTAGAGAGAATTTGCAGCAATCCTGCGGTGATTAACGCCAGAAGAGCGACCAGCGGATCGAAGTGACCTTGCCACCATGCCAGTGTCGTCCCGACGATAATTGCAGCAAAGGCGAGAGGGAGGGTTTTAGGTCGTAAACTTTCCAGCCACGCCTGAGTTCGGCTAATTTGTTGTTCAGTCATATTACGCGCCAATAAAAATGGGGCCTTTCAGCCCCATCAAACAATGATGAAAATGATTGAACGCGATTATAGGATAAAACGGCTCAGATCTTCATCTGCCACCAACGCATCCAGATGTTTGCTCACATAATCTGCGTCAATAGTGATGGTTTGACCGCTTAAATCACTGGCGTCGTAGGAAATCTCTTCCATCAAACGCTCCAGAACGGTATGTAAACGACGTGCACCGATGTTTTCGGTGGATTCGTTCACCTGCCATGCGGCTTCGGCAATGCGCTTAATACCCGACTCAGTGAACTCGATGTTCACGCCTTCGGTCGCCATCAGCGCTTTGTACTGCACGGTGATGGACGCATTCGGCTCGGTCAAAATACGTTCGAAGTCGCTGGTGGTCAGTGCCTGCAATTCAACGCGGATCGGCAGACGACCTTGCAGTTCCGGGATCAGGTCAGACGGCTTCGCAATCTGGAATGCGCCAGAAGCGATAAACAGAATGTGGTCGGTTTTGACCATCCCGTGTTTGGTTGAAACGGTACAACCTTCTACCAGCGGTAGCAGGTCGCGCTGAACGCCTTCACGGGAAACATCCGGGCCGGAGGATTCGCCGCGCTTACAGATTTTGTCGATTTCGTCGATAAACACGATCCCGTGCTGCTCAACAGCGTCGATAGCATCTTGTTTCAGCTCTTCCGGGTTCACCAGTTTCGCTGCTTCTTCTTCAATCAGTAGCTTCATGGCGTCTTTGATTTTTAGCTTACGCGCTTTTTGCTTCTGACCGCCCAGGTTCTGGAACATGGACTGTAACTGGCTGGTCATCTCTTCCATTCCCGGAGGCGCCATAATTTCAACGCCCATCGGTGCGGCGGCAAGATCGATTTCGATTTCTTTGTCATCGAGCTGGCCTTCGCGCAGTTTTTTGCGGAATGCCTGACGGGCAGCGGAAGGTTCCTGCTGCTGTTCGGTCTGTCCCCAGTTGTTTTTAGCTGGCGGGATCAGCACGTCGAGAATACGTTCTTCTGCCAGCTCTTCAGCGCGATAGCGGTTTTTCTCGATGGCTTGTACACGCACCATTTTCACTGCGGCGTCAGTCAGATCGCGGATAATAGAATCCACTTCCTTACCGACATAGCCTACTTCGGTGAATTTGGTTGCTTCGACTTTGATGAATGGCGCATTAGCCAGTTTCGCCAGACGGCGGGCGATTTCGGTTTTACCGACGCCGGTCGGGCCGATCATCAGGATATTTTTCGGGGTGACTTCATGGCGCAACTCTTCGTTGAGCTGCATGCGGCGCCAGCGGTTACGCAGTGCAATCGCCACAGAACGCTTGGCGTTGTCCTGGCCGATGATGTGCTTATCCAGTTCGCTGACGATTTCGCGTGGGGTCATTTCAGACATGGGAGATCCTTACGCTTTGTAGCTTAATTCTTCGATGGTGTGGAAATGGTTGGTATAGATGCAAATATCGCCTGCAATATCCAACGCCTTTTCAGCAATTTCACGAGCGCTAAGTTCTGTGTTTTCTAACAGCGCACGCGCCGCAGCCTGGGCGTAAGGACCGCCGGAGCCGATAGCAATAAGATCGTTTTCTGGCTGCACTACGTCACCGTTACCGGTGATGATGAGCGAAGCGGTTTCGTCCGCGACCGCCAGTAATGCTTCAAGTTTGCGTAACATGCGATCGGTGCGCCAGTCTTTCGCCAGCTCAACGGCGGCTTTGACCAGATGGCCCTGATGCATTTCCAGCTTACGTTCAAACAGTTCGAACAACGTGAAGGCATCCGCCGTGCCGCCGGCAAAGCCTGCGATCACTTTATCGTTATACAGGCGGCGAACTTTTTTTACGTTGCCTTTCATTACGGTGTTACCCAGTGTGGCCTGACCATCACCGGCGATTACCACGTGGCCATTACGGCGTACGCTTACTATAGTTGTCACGAGCAGACCCCTTGGTTAGGAATACAGAATCCAAACCCCGCACAATAGTGCGGGGCATAATGAGAGTATAGATGGGGGAGATTTTGAGGGTTTCAACCCCCGGCGGCGAGCCGAATGCAGTTTGTATGACCCGCCATCTTCAAACGGTTGAGGGTGCTGTCTGCGTTCTCTTTGCCTTTCACCGGGCCAATGACCACACGATTCCAGCCATTGTTGGTGGTAATTTTTGAATCAAAGCCTTCAAACGCTAGCTGAGCACGTACCGTCTCTGCCTGTTCTGCGCCTCTGAACGAACCGCACTGTACCATCCAGCGGCGTTCGTCTTTTTTCTCCGCCGTTGGTTTTGGCGCGTCCGCGGCGCGGGCAACAGGCGCTGCTTGCTGTTGTTTCGGCTGCGAGGCGGTGGTGTGCGCAGGCGTTTGCAGCAGATCCTGATACGGCTGCTGAGTGGAAGCCGGTTTAGATTGACGCGGTTGCGCCTGTACCTGCGCGGTTTGCGATGTACGCGTCTGCTGCTGCCAGCTTTGCTCTGTCGTACGCGGCTGTTGGGCCAGACGTTGTTGTTCCGCAAACTGCTGCGCCTGACGCTGGCGTTGCAGCGTTTGCTGACGCTGTGCCGGCGTTTGTTCGTTCCACGGGACCTCAACCAACTGAGTCGGCTGCTGACGCATATCTGCCTGCATTTGCTCAAGAAGCTGGCGTTGTTCCGGGGTCAGTTGTTCCGGGTTTTTTACTTCTCCGCCCGCAGAAGGTTCCGTTGGCGCACGTACACCAGGCTGGCGACTTTCCAGCTCTTTAATGTAGCGCCAGCGCTCTTCCGGCTTCGGCGGTAACCCGTTTCCGGTCACTTTCTGGCTTTGCAGCGTCTCGGACTCTTCTTTCTTGTGATGCGTAATGAAGTACAGACCACCGATAAAGGTCACAAGGACGGCGGCAGCAATAGCGACCATTGCGGGAGAAACCGCAGGCATGTTTCGTTGCTTTTTCCGTGAGGTGCTCTTTTTTCGCCGCGAAGGTGCCTGTTGGCTGCGGCGTACATAATCTCGTTGTGCCACTATCGTTTCGCTGTATTTATTCGTTCGTCAGCCCGCCATGTTACTTAAGCGGCGGGCCTTTGACCAGTCGCGTAGGCCTTAAAGGTTTACTTTAAGTTAACGCGCGTGTTGATCCCCGGATAATAAGTTCGCAGTCCATTAAACGTGATCCACTGCCGACTATTTGTCCTTGCATTTGATCAAGCAATAACAGCATAGCCTCCCGACCAATTTCATAACGTGGTTGCGCGATGGTTGTTAGCGGAGGATCGCTAAATTGCGTCAGGTCTATGTTATCGAAACCAATTATAGAAAGGTCTTCGGGGACTTTCAGCCCCTGACGCTTGGCCTGCGAAAGTGCGCCGAGTGCCATTACATCGCTATGACAGAAGACTGCGGTAGGCGGTTGTGGAAGGTCGAGTAATTGCTGCATAGCTTTGCTTCCGGCTTCGAAGGAGAAGTCACCCCGGGCAATATAATGCGGGTCAACCATAATGCCGCAACGCCGCAGCGCCTGAACGTAGCCTTGCAGGCGGTAATGACACAGCGGCATTTCTTCGGGACCAGCAATACAACCAATCCGTTTATGTCCCTGTTCATACAGATAATTTACTGCATTAAAAGCAGCGGTCAGATTGTCGATATGAACTGTAGGCAGTTCCAGCTCCGGTGCGAATTCGTTCGCCATCACCATCGGCGGCAGATTACGTTGTTCCTCAATGCTGGCATCAAACGGTAGCCTTGAACCCAGCAGCAACATGCCATCAATTTGCTTGGTGATGATCAAATCGATAAAGGTTTTTTCCTGCTGATTCTGATGGGCGCAGTCGCCAATCAGCACCAGATATCCGTGGCTTGCCGCTGTGACTTCGATACCGCGAATAATTTCGCTAAAGAAGGGATCGCAGATATCCGGGACAATCACCAAAATGGTTCGGGATTCATTACGTTTGATGTTGCGCCCCATTGGCTGCGGAAAATAACCCACTTCCCGGGCCGCTTTTTCAACCCGATTACGGGTGGCCAGGGAGACTTTATCGGGATTCATTAATGCTCGGGAGACGGTCGCTGTAGAGACTTTTGCCTTGAGGGCAACGTCTTTCATGGTCGCGGCAGTTTCCTGCTTCTTCGCTTTCACACTCACTCCTCGCCTGGCACGTCAGGCGTACTACATCCATGTTTACTTCACATCGGCAACATTTTTAGCAGATAGCGCGTGAAAACGGTTACAGAATTTTCATGAAAAGTGTGATGAATATTGAATTTTTCGATCCGCCTCGCATCGTGAGCGGTTTAACCCTCAATCGGATCGACATCCAGCACCCATTTCACTTTTCGTGAATCGGGTATTGTATTGATAAGCGCTAATGTGCCGTTGATGATGTGCTGCAAGCGCACGCGGGAAGGGTGCTGCAACAAGATTTGCCAGCGCCAGCGACCGCCTCGTTTAGGGGCCAGTGCCGGAACCGGACCGAGAACCCACAGTTTGTCATCCGCCAGCGGGCTGGAGAGGATCAGATTACGCAGTTGCTGCAAGAACAGCGGTGCGTGCTGATTGTTATGATCTTCCGCGCGTACAATCACATGGCTGGTCCACGGCGGTAGTTGCATCATCCGTCGCTCAGCAAGCGCCTGTTCAGCGAAAGCGTCGTAGCCTTTATACAGCAACGTTTGCAACAGAGGATGTTCAGGATGGTGTGTTTGCAGCACCACTTCGCCCTGTTTACCCGCACGCCCGGCACGCCCGGCGACCTGAGTGTAAAGCTGGGCAAAACGTTCCGCCGAGCGGAAATCCGCAGAAAACAGCGCACCGTCCACGTCCAGTAATGCCACCAGCGTCACATCCGGGAAGTGGTGGCCTTTCGCCAACATTTGCGTGCCAATCAAAATCCGTGCACCACCGCGGTGTACTTCCGCCAGTTGCTGTTCCAGCGCGCCTTTGCGGCTGGTGGTGTCGCGGTCGATACGTGAAATGGGTACGCCAGGGAACAGTGGCGCTAACGCCTGTTCAAGTTGTTCGGTGCCCAGTCCCACCGGCACCAGATGCGTGGAGCCGCAGGAGGGGCACTGGCGCGGCACCGGACGCTGACTATCGCAATGATGACAGCGCAGATGCTGTTGTGCCTGATGCAACGTGTAGTAGTGATCGCAGCGCGGACATTCGGCAATCCAGCCACAATCATGGCACAGCAACGCAGGCGCAAAACCCCGACGATTAAGAAAAAGAATGACCTGATTGTCGGCTTGTAAATGTTGGCGCATACGGGTGATCAACGCCGGAGCCAGCCCCGCCTGTACCTTCTGACCTTTTAAATCCAGCACGTGTTGAATTGCCGGACGCGCATTCCCCGCCCGACGGGTCAGGCGCAGCAGACGGTATTTTTTCTGCTGTACATTACATAACGTTTCCAGTGCGGGCGTTGCGGAGCCAAGAATAATCGGGATTTGCTCGCTGTGCGCACGATACACCGCCAGGTCGCGGGCATGATAGCGCCAGCCTTCCTGTTGTTTGTAGGAACTGTCGTGCTCTTCATCGATAACAATCACGCCGAGATTTTTAAATGGCGTAAACAGCGCGGAGCGGGTGCCGATAACAATCGCCGCCTCGCCATTTTTCGCTTTCAACCACGCCGAAAGACGCTCGCTGTCGTTCAGGCCGGAATGCAGAACTTCCACTGGGGCATTAAAACGTTCACGAAAACGGGCGATAGTTTGCGGTGTCAGGCCGATTTCCGGCACCATCACCAGAGCCTGTTTGCCCTGAGCGAGCACGTTTTCCAGTACACTGAGATAAACCTCCGTTTTACCGGAACCGGTAACGCCCGCCAGCAGCCAGGCAGAAAAAGTATCTGCCGCGCTATGAATTGCACCAACGGCGGTGGCCTGTTCGGTATTCAACCGCAACCGCTCACCAGAAACGGCATAGTTCGTTCGCCAGTCGCTAAACTCTGGTGTTTCACTTGCTAAATCACACAGACCTTTTTTGCGCAGCGCCTGCAACGCGGCATCATTAAATTCAAGTTCCGCAACCTGGTCGCGCCAGATTTTCCCTTGTCGCAATGCTGCCAGTGCCTGTTGCTGCTTTGGCGAGCGTTTCAGGCTGTTAATATCCACCGCCTGACCTTGTTCAGTAGCAAACCAGTACCACATCGGCGCGTTCGCTGCAGGCCGCCCCTGGCGCAATAAAATCGGCAAGGCATGAAACAATACATCGCCAATTGGATGATGATAGTAATCCGCAGCCCACAGCAGTAATCGCCAGACGGAGTGAGTAAACACCGGTTCAACGTCCAGCACGTCTACCACCGCTTTTAGTTCATTGAGCGGCAACTCGCTGACATCGCTAACTGACACCACAATCCCGATGCGCTCCTGCTGTTTGCCAAACGGCACGCGTACGCGACACCCGGCTTTAACTGTCATGCCTTCTGGTAGCAGATAGTCAAAGGTACGAGGAAGCGGAACGGGCAAGGCAACGTGGGCAACGGGCATAGCATCATCCTGGCTTGAAATTCGGTGGAACAGTATACACATTGCCGCAGAGGAGTGCGGATCAGTTTGCATACGCTGGTTAATTTCTGTATGATTCGGCGCCTTTGATGCGAAATGATCGTGTCAAACTATACTTTAAACATCGCGTGGTGTCTGGCGTTAGGGCTGGAAGAGCGACGCGGCCTTAAACCGAGGTTTTCCCATGAAAAAAGATATTCACCCGAAATACGAAGAAATTACTGCAACCTGCTCTTGCGGTAATGTGATGAAAATCCGCTCCACCGTTGGTCATGACCTGAACCTCGACGTGTGCAGCAAGTGCCACCCGTTCTTCACTGGCAAACAGCGTGATGTTGCTACCGGTGGCCGTGTTGACCGCTTCAACAAGCGTTTCAACATCCCGGGCAGCAAATAAGACCGGATTTCCGAAAAAAGCGCCGTATGGCGCTTTTTTTGTGCCTGAAATTTCGTCATATCACCAGGAAAACAGCGGCCACTCTTTGGCGACTGTGGTGAGTTGTGGCGCATCGAAAACGGCCTGTGGCGAGACCACCGTTTCCTCAAGCGGAATATTTTTACCGTAGCGTTCTTTGAGTTTTGCCTGAACCTGCGGGTTACTAAGGTCGAACTCTTTCAGCTTTTGCTGTTCGCCCACACGCATTCCCAGCGCATTCTGATAAACCTTCCACACCACTTCCGAACAGTACTGGCGATCGTCGCTCCACGAGAAACTGAAATCATAAGGTTTACCGAGATAACGTTTTGTCGTTTGCGCTAGTTTTTGCTGTTGTTCGGCATTTAGCCCGCCTTTAACGCGACGCACGATGTACTTGCTATCTTCACCGTGGGCGATCCACTGTTTCAGCGGGGTATATTTTACCGGGCCGACGGCTTCAAAGACGTAGGGCTGTTTGTTGCGTATCACCAGCATACCGGTGTGGCTGTAATCGGAATGGGTAGCCAGTTGGATCGCTTTACTTTGCGACGAGCGAGAAATTTGAAAGATGATGTCGCCGGTTTGCGGTTGCCAGGCAAGGGCTGGTGCGGAAACCAGCAGGCTGAGAATGAGTAGCCTGTATTTCATTGTTAAACGTCCATGTATAAAAAAGCGGTGGGTTAGAGCAGAGCCGCTGACAACGTGCTCGTTGTTTATGCCGGATGCGGCGTGAACGCCTTATCCGGGATACAAAATCAGTAAATTCAACAGGTTTTGTAGGCCTGATAAGCGTAGCGCATCAGGCGATTTTGCCTTTGTCAGCAGATGCAGCGGCTGGTTAACCCCACGCCGCTCTTTTCAGCTTTAGTATTCCCACGTCTCCGGGTTAATCCCCATCTCACGCATGATCTCTTTTGCTGCTTCCGGGATTTCGTCGTTGCGCTCTTTACGCAGGTCGGCATCATCCGGCAGAGGTTGCCCGGTAAAGGCATGCAGAAACGCTTCACACAGCAGCTCGCTGTTGGTCGCGTGACGCAGGTTGTTCACCTGACGACGCGTGCGTTCATCGGTGAGGATTTTTAACACCTTCAGAGGAATGGAAACCGTAATTTTTTTGACTTGTTCACTCTTCTTGCCGTGCTCAGCGTATGGGCTGATATATTCGCCGCTCCATTCAGCCATGAGATACTTAATCCTCTTCGTCAATAAATTGAGACCAGACCACACAATTAATGTGGGTACTGACCATAAACCCGCATAGTTTACCGTACAGGCGCCACCGTGACATCGTGTAATGCACCTGTCGGCGTGATAATGCATATAATTTTAACGGCTATTTGGGATTTGCTCAATCTATACGCAAAGAAGTTTAGATGTCCAGATGTGTTGACGTCTATTGGCGTAGTGTTTACTCTGGTGGCTGACTTTTCACCGACAAAGCCCAGGGAACTTCATCACATGACGCGTAAACAGGCCACCATTGCAGTGCGTAGTGGGTTAAATGACGACGAGCAGTATGGTTGTGTTGTCCCGCCAATCCATCTTTCCAGCACCTATAACTTTACCGGATTTAATGAACCGCGCGTGCATGATTACTCGCGTCGCGGCAACCCGACGCGCGATGTGGTCCAGCGTGCGCTGGCAGAACTGGAAGGCGGAGCTGGTGCAGTACTGACGAATACCGGCATGTCAGCCATTCACCTGGTGACCACTGTCTTTTTGAAGCCGGGCGATCTGCTGGTTGCGCCGCACGACTGCTATGGCGGCAGCTATCGCCTGTTTGACAGCCTGGCGAAGCGCGGGTGTTACCGTGTGTTGTTTGTTGATCAAAGTGATGAGCAGGCATTGCAGGCAGCACTGGCGGAAAAACCGAAACTGGTGCTGGTAGAAAGCCCAAGTAATCCGTTGTTACGCGTCGTGGATATTGCGAAAATCTGTCATCTGGCAAGGGAAGTCGGGGCGGTGAGCGTGGTGGATAACACCTTCTTAAGCCCGGCATTACAAAATCCACTGGCATTGGGCGCCGATCTGGTGTTGCATTCATGCACTAAATATTTGAACGGTCACTCTGATGTAGTGGCTGGCGTGGTGATTGCCAAAGAGCCGGATGTGGTCACTGAACTGGCCTGGTGGGCAAACAATATTGGCGTGACGGGCGGCGCGTTTGATAGCTATTTGCTGCTGCGTGGTCTGCGAACGCTGGTGCCGCGTATGGAACTGGCCCAGCGTAATGCGCAGGCGATTGTGAACTATCTGCAAACCCAGTCGCTGGTGAAAAAACTGTATCATCCGTCGCTGCCGGAAAATCAGGGGCATGAAATTGCCGTGCGTCAGCAAAAAGGCTTTGGCGCAATGTTGAGTTTTGAACTGGATGGCGATGAGCAGACGCTGCGTCGTTTCCTGAGCGGGCTGTCATTATTTACGCTGGCGGAATCATTAGGGGGAGTGGAAAGTTTAATCTCTCACGCCGCAACCATGACACATGCGGGCATGGCGCCAGAAGCGCGTGCTGCCGCCGGGATCTCCGAGACGCTACTGCGTATCTCCACCGGTATTGAAGATGGCGAAGATTTAATTGCCGACCTGGAAAATGGCTTCCGGGCTGCAAACAAGGGGTAAAAATGAGTGTGATTGCGCAGGCAGGGGCGAAAGGTCGTCAACTGCATAAATTTGGTGGCAGTAGTCTGGCTGATGTGAAGTGTTATTTACGCGTCGCGGGCATTATGGCGGAGTACTCTCAGCCCGACGATATGATGGTGGTTTCTGCCGCCGGTAGCACCACTAACCAGTTGATTAACTGGTTGAAACTCAGCCAGACCGATCGTCTCTCTGCGCATCAGGTTCAACAAACATTACGTCGTTATCAGTGCGATCTGATTAGCGGCCTGTTACCCGCCGAAGAAGCCGATAGCCTCATTAGCGCCTTTGTCAGCGATCTTGAGCGCCTGGCGGCGCTGCTCGACAGCGGTATCACTGACGCGGTATATGCAGAAGTGGTGGGGCACGGTGAAGTGTGGTCGGCGCGCCTGATGTCTGCGGTACTTAACCAACAAGGACTGCCTGCGACCTGGCTTGATGCCCGCGAATTTTTACGCGCTGAACGCGCCGCGCAACCACAGGTTGATGAAAGGCTTTCTTATCCGTTGCTGCAACAATTATTGGTGCAACATCCGGGCAAACGTCTGGTGGTGACCGGGTTTATCAGCCGCAACAACGCGGGGGAAACGGTGCTGCTGGGGCGCAACGGTTCTGACTATTCGGCAACGCAAATTGGTGCGCTGGCGGGCGTTTCCCGCGTAACCATCTGGAGCGATGTTGCCGGGGTGTACAGCGCCGACCCGCGTAAAGTGAAAGATGCTTGCCTGCTGCCATTGCTGCGTCTTGATGAAGCCAGCGAACTGGCGCGTCTGGCGGCCCCCGTTCTTCATGCGCGTACCTTACAGCCCGTTTCTGGCAGCGAAATCGATCTGCAACTGCGCTGTAGCTACACGCCAGATCAAGGTTCCACGCGCATTGAACGTGTGCTGGCCTCCGGTACTGGCGCGCGTATTGTTACCAGTCATGATGATATCTGTTTGATTGAGTTTCAGGTGCCAGCCAGCCAGGATTTCAAACTGGCGCATAAAGAAATCGACCAGATCCTGAAACGCGCGCAGGTACGTCCATTGGCAGTTGGCGTACACAACGACCGCCAGTTGCTGCAATTTTGCTACACCTCAGAAGTCGCCGACAGCGCGCTGAAAATCCTCGACGAAGCGGGATTACCTGGTGAACTGAGTTTGCGTCAGGGGCTGGCACTGGTAGCGATGGTCGGGGCGGGCGTCACCCGTAATCCGCTGCATTGCCACCGTTTCTGGCAGCAACTGAAAGGTCAGCCGGTCGAATTTACCTGGCAGTCGGATGACGGTATCAGTCTGGTGGCGGTACTGCGCACCGGTCCGACCGCAAGTCTGATTCAGGGGCTACATCAGTCCGTCTTCCGCGCGGAAAAACGCATCGGTCTGGTGCTGTTCGGCAAAGGCAATATCGGTTCCCGCTGGCTGGAGCTGTTCGCTCGTGAACAGAGCACGCTCTCGGCGCGTACCGGATTTGAATTTGTGCTGGCAGGTGTGGTGGACAGCCGCCGTAGCCTGCTGAGCTATGAAGGACTGGACGCCAGCCGCGCGTTAGCCTTCTTCAATGATGAGGCTGTTGAGCAGGATGAAGAGTCACTGTTCCTGTGGATGTGTGCCCATCCGTATGATGATTTAGTGGTGCTGGATGTTACTGCCAGTCAGCAATTGGCAGATCAATACCTCGATTTCGCCAGCCACGGTTTCCACGTCATCAGTGCCAACAAGCTGGCGGGAGCGAGCGACAGCAACAAATATCGCCAGATCCACGATGCGTTCGAAAAAACCGGGCGTCACTGGTTGTACAACGCCACCGTCGGTGCAGGTTTACCGATCAACCACACCGTGCGCGATCTGATCGACAGTGGCGATACTATTTTGTCGATCAGCGGGATCTTCTCCGGCACGCTCTCCTGGCTGTTCCTGCAATTCGACGGCAGCGTACCGTTTACCGAACTGGTGGATCAGGCATGGCAGCAGGGCTTAACCGAGCCTGACCCGCGTGATGACCTTTCCGGCAAAGACGTGATGCGCAAGCTGGTGATTCTGGCGCGTGAAGCAGGTTACGATATCGAACCGGACCAGGTGCGCGTGGAGTCGCTTGTGCCAGCGCATTGCGAAGGCGGTAGCATCGATCACTTCTTTGAGAACGGCGATGAACTGAACGAGCAGATGGTGCAACGGCTGGAAGCGGCCCGCGAAATGGGGCTGGTGTTGCGCTATGTGGCGCGTTTTGATGCCAACGGCAAAGCGCGTGTTGGTGTGGAAGCCGTGCGTGAAGACCATCCGCTGGCATCACTGCTGCCGTGCGATAACGTCTTTGCCATCGAAAGCCGCTGGTATCGCGATAACCCGCTGGTGATCCGCGGACCTGGCGCAGGGCGCGACGTCACCGCCGGGGCGATTCAGTCGGATATTAATCGTCTGGCGCAGTTGCTTTAAAATCTTTAATAAGGAGTTAGCGGAAGTTAGCTCCTTATTTTATTTGTTTATTATGTTCCCATTTACAACCGAATTATCCGGCGATAAGACGTATAATTTCCGCCAATGTCGTTTATATAATTTAATTCATCTGTATGTTTGTTGTATCCTTTATAATACGTCGCTACCGGTAAGAAACCTAATGTAATATTGGCTCCCCCGCAGAGATTACATCCGCCATCGCCACCTTTCAAAAGAGTATCTTTGTCATTAATGATTTCCTGAAGATAGGGGTTGAACGCGATCTTCAATCCAAATTGATTCGGCCGTTCTATATCCCAGGTTGTAGGTTCTTCTGATGTTATAAAAGGGATTTTCATTTTATAATCGAAGCTATTTCCCCAACGCCAGAGTGTTCTGGAGCCGCCTCCACATAAATATTCCCACTCATCTTCTCCAGGAAGATCAAAGCCGGATTTTTGTATTTCTTGAATCAACTCCTGATAACTGATTATTTCATAGATATGTACCAATAATCTTTCATCTTTATATTGTAATTTCAACGTGTCATTTAATTCGTGAATCCCTGGGTTAGTTTTCTTCATGTAATCAGATAGAAATTCTTGTAACATATGATTTTCTGTGATGCGAGAGTCAGTCAGAGAAACCTCTTTCCAGCTTAGTTTAGCGTGCACGTTTCTTTCAACGAGCATTGGAGAAATAATGACTTTTCTGACAGGTGTGCAAGAATCAGTGAGATAATTATTCAAATTTAATTTTTCTGGTTCGAACATCTCCTCAAATTCTTGTTTTGTTTGGTCATCCATATCATTAAGGCTGGCGTCCCAACCTAATATTGCTATATCTCCGGGGACAACAACAAATTCACTGCCATCTTTATACTTAAAAATACCCGTTTCAGTAGATTGCCCAAATGCGGAGAATGTCTCTATTCTGTCAAAAGTAAAGTCTGTTAGAGATGCCAGCTTTTGCAGTAATAAATTTTTCTTTTCACTTTTATTTAACTTATTGTACTGAGTTTGAGTATTAAGGTACATGGGTTATTCTTCCAGAAAATAGTTTGACGCTATCAAGTTATCATTATCCATATGAGAGTGACTATTGATATAATCTTAAAATCTCACGGTTTAACATACGTTGTGCCTATGAATAGGGGAGTAATTAGATAAATAATTATCTTAATAAAAGAACATATCCTGGCGTTTCTATTACGAGGGATTTTGGCCTGCATCCTGAATTTTTCTCATCTTCTCTGATTTTTCCTCACCATCATTGCCTATTTTTTGGTTGACGCTCCTCGGCTTTTCCTTCATCTTTACATCTGGACGTCTAAATGGATAGATGTTCACAACACAACATATAACGACAAGCGATTGATGAGGTAAGGTATGAGCTTTTTTCACGCCAGCCAGCGGGATGCCCTGAATCAGAGCCTGGCAGAAGTCCAGGGACAGATTAACGTTTCGTTCGAGTTTTTCCCGCCGCGTACCAGTGAAATGGAGCAAACCCTGTGGAACTCCATCGATCGTCTTAGCTGTCTGAAGCCGAAGTTTGTATCGGTGACCTATGGCGCGAACTCCGGTGAACGTGACCGTACGCACAGTATTATTAAAGGTATTAAAGAGCGCACAGGTCTGGAAGCTGCGCCGCATCTCACCTGCATTGATGCGACGCCCGACGAGCTGCGCACCATCGCCCGTGACTACTGGAATAACGGCATTCGCCATATTGTGGCGCTGCGTGGCGACTTGCCGCCAGGAAGCGGTAAGCCAGAAATGTACGCCGCAGACCTGGTGACGCTGTTAAAAGAAGTGGCGGATTTCGATATCTCGGTGGCGGCGTATCCTGAAGTACATCCAGAGGCGAAAAGTGCTCAGGCGGATCTGCTCAATCTGAAGCGTAAAGTGGATGCCGGAGCTAACCGCGCTATCACCCAGTTCTTCTTTGATGTCGAGAGTTACCTGCGTTTTCGCGACCGTTGTGTCTCTGCGGGTATTGATGTGGAAATTATTCCGGGCATTTTGCCGGTTTCTAACTTTAAACAGGCGAAGAAGTTTGCCGATATGACCAACGTGCGCATTCCTGCGTGGATGGCGCAAATGTTTGATGGTCTGGATGACGACGCAGAAACCCGCAAGCTGGTGGGCGCGAATATTGCCATGGATATGGTGAAGATTTTAAGTCGTGAAGGGGTGAAAGATTTCCACTTCTATACGCTTAACCGTGCGGAAATGAGTTATGCGATTTGCCATACGCTGGGTGTGCGTCCGGGGGTATAGATATTTTGGCTTTTGTAAAAATCACACTGCGATCACAAAATTTAAACAGAGCACAAATTAGCTCCTCGTATTGAGGACAGGAAATTCAAAATTATTGACCCGCTTTTCCTCCCGTTATCCTTGAAGGACAAGGGAGAATAAAGCGGGAAAATCCCTTTTTATAAAGCATTTGTCCGTATTCGGATATATTGCAAAAAACTTATTCACGATCAATTTGATCTACATCTCTTTAACTAATGGTATGTAAGATCCCAACTATCGCATCCGTGGATTAATTCAATTATAACTTCTCTCTAACGCTGTGTATCGTAACGGTAACACTGTAGAGGGGAGCATATTGATGAGTACGTCAGACGACATCCATAACACAACAGCCACTGGCAAATGCCCGTTCCATCAGGGCGGTCATGATCAGAGCGCAGGTGCGGGAACAACCACTCATGATTGGTGGCCAAAACAACTCCGTGTTGACCTGTTAAACCAACATTCAAACCGTTCTAACCCATTGGGCGAGGACTTTGACTACCGCAAAGAATTCAGCAAGTTAGATTACTATGGTCTGAAAAAAGATCTGAAAGCATTGCTGACAGAATCTCAACCGTGGTGGCCGGCAGACTGGGGCAGCTATGCGGGTCTGTTTATTCGTATGGCATGGCACGGCGCAGGTACTTACCGTTCCATCGACGGACGCGGCGGCGCCGGGCGTGGTCAGCAACGTTTTGCTCCGCTCAACTCCTGGCCTGATAACGTCAGCCTGGATAAAGCGCGTCGCCTGCTGTGGCCAATCAAACAGAAATATGGTCAGAAAATCTCCTGGGCCGACCTGTTTATCCTTGCGGGTAACGTCGCACTGGAAAACTCCGGTTTCCGTACTTTTGGTTTCGGTGCTGGTCGTGAAGATGTCTGGGAACCGGATCTCGATGTGAACTGGGGTGATGAAAAAACCTGGCTTGCTCACCGTAACCCGGAAGAACTGGCAAAACGCCCGTTAGCAGCAACTGAAATGGGGCTTATTTACGTCAACCCGGAAGGACCAAATGCCAGTGGCGAACCGCTTTCAGCGGCATCAGCTATTCGTGCAACCTTTGGCAACATGGGGATGGACGATGAAGAGACCGTGGCGCTGATCGCCGGTGGTCATACGCTGGGTAAAACTCACGGTGCAGGTCCGGCAACACACGTTGGCCCGGATCCAGAAGCTGCGCCGATTGAAAACCAGGGCTTAGGCTGGAAAAGTGATTTTGGCAGCGGCGTTGGCGCAGACGCCATCACCTCGGGTCTGGAAGTCGTCTGGACGCAAACGCCGACCCAGTGGAGCAACTATTTCTTCGAAAACCTGTTCAAGTATGAGTGGGTACAGACCCGCAGCCCGGCTGGCGCAATTCAGTTCGAAGCGGTAGACGCACCGGAAATCATCCCGGATCCGTTCGATCCGTCGAAGAAACGTAAACCGACAATGCTGGTAACCGACCTGACGCTGCGTTTTGATCCTGAGTTCGAGAAGATCTCTCGTCGCTTCCTTAATGATCCGCAAGCGTTTAACGAAGCCTTTGCCCGTGCGTGGTTCAAACTGACGCACAGAGATATGGGGCCGAAATCTCGTTACATCGGACCGGAAGTACCGAAAGAAGATCTGATCTGGCAGGATCCGCTGCCGCAGCCGACCTACAATCCGACCGAGCAAGACATTATCAATCTGAAATTCGCTATTGCGGATTCTGGTCTGTCGGTCAGCGAGCTGGTGTCGGTCGCCTGGGCGTCTGCTTCTACTTTCCGTGGTGGCGACAAACGCGGTGGCGCCAACGGTGCACGTCTGGCATTAGCGCCGCAGCGCGACTGGGATGTTAACGCCGCAGCGGTTCGTGCACTGCCAATTCTGGAGAAAATCCAGAAATCAACGAATACCGCTTCTCTGGCCGATGTTATCGTACTGGCAGGTGTGGTTGGCGTTGAGAAAGCGGCAAGTGCGGCAGGCGTCAGCATCCATGTGCCATTTACGCCGGGTCGTGTAGATGCGCGCCAGGATCAAACTGATATTGAAATGTTTGAGTTGCTCAAACCTGTCGCTGATGGTTTCCGTAACTATCGTGCTGGTGCGGGTGAAGCTACAACAGAATCTTTGCTGATCGATAAAGCACAGCAACTGACTCTGACCGCGCCGGAAATGACCGCGCTGGTGGGCGGGATGCGCGTACTGGGCGCCAACTTCGATGGCAGCAAAAACGGCGTCTTCACTGACCGCGTGGGCGTATTGAGCAATGACTTCTTCGTGAACTTGCTGGATATGCGTTATGAGTGGAAAGCGACCGACGAATCGAAAGAGCTGTTCGAAGGCCGTGACCGTGAAACTGGCGAAGTGAAGTTCACTGCCAGCCGTGCGGATCTGGTCTTTGGTTCTAACTCCGTCCTGCGCGCTGTGGCAGAAGTTTACGCCAGCAGCGATGCCCACGAGAAGTTTGTGAAAGACTTCGTTGCGGCATGGGTGAAAGTGATGAACCTTGACCGTTTCGACCTGCTGTAATCTGATCTCCTTCAGCGACTGCTTGATGGCAGTCGCTGAAGTTTCTTTACCAGCGTATAGTGTCCGCAGGAAAACTACACACTGGATCTCTCATGTCTGCCGCAGGAAAGAGCAACCCACTGGCAATTAGTGGCCTGGTTGTGCTCACGCTTATCTGGAGTTATAGCTGGATTTTCATGAAGCAAGTCACCAGCTATATCGGTGCCTTTGACTTTACGGCCTTACGCTGCATTTTCGGCGCTCTCGTTCTATTCATCGTTCTTTTGTTACGTGGACGCGGAATGCGCCCAACACCATTTAAATACACCTTAGCCATTGCTCTGTTACAAACCTGTGGGATGGTTGGTCTGGCGCAATGGGCGCTGGTGAGCGGCGGAGCGGGGAAGGTGGCTATTCTTAGCTATACCATGCCGTTCTGGGTAGTGATTTTCGCGGCGTTGTTTCTCGGTGAACGACTGCGACGTGGGCAATATTTGGCGATTTTGATTGCTGCTGTTGGATTATTGCTGGTGTTACAACCGTGGCAACTTGATTTCTCTTCGATGAAAAGCGCTATCCTGGCGATCCTCTCTGGCGTCAGTTGGGGCGCGAGCGCCATTGTCGCGAAACGCCTTTACGCCCGCCATCCACGTGTGGATTTATTATCCTTAACTGCCTGGCAGATGCTTTATGCGGCACTGGTGATGAGCGTAGTGGCATTGATGGTGCCGCAACGTGAAATTGACTGGCAACCGACCGTATTCTGGGCGCTGGCTTACAGTGCGATTCTGGCGACGGCGCTGGCCTGGAGTTTATGGCTGTTTGTTTTGAAAAACTTACCTGCCAGTATCGCCAGCTTAAGTACGCTGGCGGTTCCCGTTTGCGGCGTGCTTTTTTCCTGGTGGCTGCTCGGCGAGAATCCCGGCACAGTTGAAGGCAGCGGTATCGTGCTGATTGTGTTGGCACTGGCGCTGGTGAGTCGGAAGAAAAAAGAATCCACCAACGTAAAAAGAATCTGAAGAGGCCATCCATTGGGTGCTATTGCTTAGCGAGCAAAATAGCGATAGTGCCCGACAATTCGCCAGCTAAACAGCACGTCTTCTTCTTGCGCGCCTGCACCAATGTTATGTATCACCAGCGGCGTGCCGTCACGGGAAAAACCATCTGAAATCACGCCAATGTGCGCCAGTCCGTTGTCTAATCGCCAGGAGACGATATCGCCTGGTTGATAGTCGCCGACATTTTTACTGATGGGGCGTGTTTTGTTGTGGCGGGTAAACCAGGTTTCCAGGTTAGGAACCCGACGGTGATCGATGTTGCTGTCCGGGCGCTTTAACTGCCACTTGTGCGGATAATCGGCAAAATTCTTTGCCATATCTTCATGAACCAGTTTCTGCAAATCCACCTTCTGGTTGCGTAGGGCGCGGATCACCACATCGGAACATACGCCGCGCTCCTGCGGGACATCACCGCCAGGATAGGTAAGCTGCACATATGTGGGGTCGTAAAATAGCGTGCTGCCAATTTGCTGTCTGGCGCCGTCTGCGATGGCAAGGTTGGTGTTGGCCTGGATTTGTACCACCGCTGGTGGAACGGCGGGGGATTTTAAGGAGTGGCTGGTAAATGCCATCAGAAGGCTGACCAACGCCAGTGAAACTTTCATCTGTTTCGTCCGTGAAAATAATATTCACAGATTCGACCTTCCGGGCTAACGATTGTTCTGTAGATAAAATGTCCAGAAGCGGATAAAAAACTCCCGAACAACGTGGGCGTTTCAGATTACCTGGATAGGGTGCCAAATGCGGTGTGAACGCCTTATCTGGCCTACAAAAGCATGCAAATTCAATATATTGCAGAGATTACGTAGGCCTGATAAGCGTAGCGCATCAGGCAGTTTTGCGTTCAAACTCCCGGACAAGCCGGGAGTTTGGCGTAGGTTATTCCCATTCTTGCAGGAAACGTTGGCCGTACTGGTCAGCCACCAGCAATGCTGCATACACTTCATCTGGCGTTGCGCCGCCAGGCATGTTGTGGATAGTTTCACCTTCTGCGCATGCTGCTTCTGCCACAATCCGCATTTTCGCCGGGACGTTTTCTTTAATATCCAGTTGTGCCAGCGTAATAGGCAGGCCAACAGCGTGGCTAAGTGCAGCGACGGTTTCAATTTCTTCAACCGGCGCGTTTTCCAGAACCAGTTGCGTCAGCGTACCGAACGCCACTTTTTCACCGTGATAATAGTGATGTGCATCTGGAATTGCAGTCAGGCCATTGTGCACCGCGTGTGCCGCAGCCAGACCACCGCTTTCAAAGCCAACGCCGCTCAAATAGGTGTTGGCTTCAATCACGCGTTCCAGTGCAGGGGTTACTACATGCTGTTCGGCGGCGAGCATCGCTTTTTCGGCCTCTTCCAGCAGAGTGTTGTAGCATAGTTCAGCCAGTGCCAGCGCCGCCTGAGTACATTTACCGCCCGCCATGGTGGTTGCGCCGCTACGGGAACAGGCACGCGCTTCAAACCAGGTTGCCAGCGCGTCGCCAATACCCGCTGCTAACAGACGCGCAGGCGCGCCCGCGACGATTTTAGTATCGACAATAACCATATTCGGGTTGTTTGGCAGCATCAGATAGCGGTCAAACTCGCCTTCATCAGTGTAGATAACGGAAAGTGCGCTACAAGGCGCGTCGGTTGAAGCAATGGTCGGGGCAATGGCTACCGGAACGCCCATAAAGTGTGCCAGCGCTTTAGCGGTATCGAGGGTTTTACCGCCGCCGATACCGAGAATGGCGCCACACTGAGCCGTTTCCGCGATGCCGCGCAGACGATCAATTTCATTTTGCGAACATTCGCCGCCAAACGGCGCGATTTCTACCGCCAGTCCGGCATCTTTAAAGCTTTTTTCAACGGTGGATTGAGCAAAACCTAACACAAATTTGTCACCCACCACTAACCAGCGTTCTGCCAGTGGTTTCAGGTATTCGCCCAGACGATTAATCACATCAGCGCCCTGGATATATTTACCTGGGGATTGAATAATGCGGTCCATAATTGCTCCTTTAAAGATGAGTTGTGCCAAATGCGGCATTCCAGTCGTGATCGAACTTCTCTATCGCTGACTCTACCGCAGGGGTGTTGAGCATTTGTTGCGCTACATCTAAAGGCAGGGTGATGGATTCACATCCAGCCAGCAAACAATCCAGCGCCTGACGCGGCGTTTTAAAGCTAGCCGCCAGTACCATGCTTTCTGGCGCGTGCATTTCCAGTAACGCTTGCAGTTCTTGCACGGTGCGAATGCCGTCGCCGCCCTGAGCGTCTACGCGGTTAACATATGGAGCAACGTATTTTGCCCCTGCCAGCGCGGCCAGTAACCCTTGCGCGGCGCTGTACACTGCGGTGCCAAGCGTAGTAATACCTTCTTTTTTCAGAATCTTAATGGCGGCCAGACCTTCGGAAGTCACCGGGATTTTTACCACAATACCCGGAATGGCGTCGCGCAGACGCTTCGCTTCTTCCACCATGCCCTGTGCGTCGCGGCTCATGGTCTGAGCAAACAGAATGCCCTCATCACCGATCGCTTTTTGCAGGCGCGGCAGCACTTCCCAGATGGACTCCTTGCTGGCAGCGATAATGCTCGGGTTAGTTGTCACCCCGGCAATCGGGAATATACGTGCCAGACGTTCGACTTCTGCGACGTTAGCGGTGTCCAGATACAGTTCCATGATGTTTCCTTTTACAGTTCCAGTTCATGTTGCAGCAGGCTGGCGATAGCGTCGGCAGAGGCGGCGTTAACCAGCGCGTTACGGAATTCTTCGTGCATGATACGACGAGCGAGGCGCGAGAAAATGCGCATATGTTGATCGCCAGCGGCGTGTTTGTTCAGGGTTAACATAATGATGAATTGCGCTTCATCATCGCCCCAGCGCACTGGCGCTTGCAGACGTGCTACGCTGATGGTGGATTGCTCAATATGTTCCGATTTGCTGTGTGGAATGGCAAAACTAAAGCCCAGTCCGGTAGAGAAAACCGCCTCGCGCGCCCACAAGTCGGCTTCCAGTTTACGCGGATAGCGGCAGCGCCCTGCCAGCAGCAGGTTATCGGTCATGCCTTTGAGCACTTCTTCTTTGCTGCGCCAGTCGCTTTCCAGTGTGATGCACTCGGCGGTGACCAGCGGTGCGTCCTGTTGTGTCATGCGGAACTGCGCCAGCAGGTGTTCCACTTCCAGTGAAGTACGGCAGGCCATCGCCTGGTTGAGCAACTGGCGGCACTCGCGGCTATCAAGTTGCGCCATCCGCGCTTTCGCCGCCGGAATCGACGGCGCGCTCATGCTGAGTTCATCCAGACCTAAACCAATCAGCAGTGGCAGCACGGAACCCTTTGCTCCCAGTTCACCGCACAGACCAATCCATTTTCCCTGGCGATGCACCGCCTGCACGGCGTAATCGAGCGCCCGTAAGAATGCCGGATTCAGGCTGTTGTAGTGACGAGTTACCTTAGCATTATCGCGATCTACTGCCAGCAGATATTGCGTCAGGTCGTTACTGCCGATACTAAAGAAATCAATCTCTTCACAGCACTGATCGATGATGAACATTACCGATGGCACTTCCAGCATGATGCCAAGAGGGATCTTCTCATCAAACGGAATGTGTTCATTGCGCAGCTGCTGTTTGGCTTCCGCCAGTTTCTCTTTCACCCATAAGATCTCTTCCATTGAGGAGATCATCGGGATCATGATCTTTAAGCTGCCGTGGGCAGATGCTCGCAGGATCGACCGTAATTGTGTGGTGAACAGTGACGCATATTCTTCATAAATACGTACTGCGCGATAACCGAGGAACGGGTTCGCTTCCGCAGGAATATTTAGATAATCAACGGGTTTGTCACCGCCAATGTCCATAGTGCGGACAATAATGCTGCGACCGTTGGCGGATTCCAGCGCCTGACAAAAAATGTTGTACAGCTCGCTCTCGCCAGGAGCGCTGGCGCGATCCATATAGAGCATTTCAGTACGGAACAAACCGACGCCTTCCGCACCATTGCCGAATGCGGCCTGCGCTTCCACGGAGTGAGCGATGTTCGCGGCAATTTCAATGCGGATACCGTCAGCGGTACGGGCTTGCTGGGTCAGCCAGACACGCTGTTGCTCACGCAGGGCGTCCTGCACGCGGGCTTCTTGCTGATAATAACGCGATACCGTGTCTGTCGGTTCGACTACAATCGCCCCAGCGTTGCCGTCGATATAAATCGTTTGATGTTGCCACGGAGTAAGCGTGTCGATATCCACGCCAACCAGCGTCGGAATATTGAACGAACGGGCAAGGATCACTGTGTGTGAGGTAGTGCCGCCGCTTTTCAGCAACAGACCTTTCAGATGATTTTTATCCAGTTCGAGGAACTGGCTGGGAGTCAGCTCATCCGCCATACAAATGGCGGGTTGCGTCAGCTTTCCGGGGGCAGGGAAGCGTTGTTCGCCATAAATTTGCTGGAGTAACTGGAAGCAGACGTCGCGTACATCCAGTGCACGCTCTTGCAGGTAGCTGCTGCTGGAACGGGCAAACTCGTCACAAAAGTGATTCGCGCTGGCGATAATTGCTTCGGCACAGCTTAATCCGGCGCTGACGCCAGTCAGTAAGTGCTGACGTAAAGAGGTATCGCTCGCTAATGATCGGTGAGCTTCCAGAATCGCGCTGGTAGCACCGTTGCTATCCAGCAGACGAAACTCAATATTTTTCAGTACCAGTGTCAGGCCGTTTTCCAGCGCGGATTGCTCGGCGTCAACGCCTTTGGCAGCGGGAAGATTACCCAGCGCGTTGAGATCTAAAGAAGAGATCGGCGTCAGAATGCCGCCTGCACTGCCACTGCACACGGAGCGAGCGCGAATAATTCGCGGCTTCAGGTTAGTCAGTGAAATCGGTAGCGGCTCCAGCTCGTCAGATTTTACTTCCGCCAGCGGTGCATCGCAGTGGGGAAATTCATCGCGCAACCATTGGCTTAAACGCTGGTGTGCTGTTTGTTCGTCTGTCCCGGAAATCAGTAACTGACAGCTATCGCCCATCAGAGTATCGGTACCGATCAGCGCCAAAGCGCTTTTGGCGTTACCCTTGCGGTCAGTGCGTAGGTTGTGCCACTCAATCTGTGATGAAAAAGTATTACACAGAGTTTCAACTTGGCTTGCCGGGCGTGCATGTACGCCATTTGGCAGCTCACAAGTAAATTCCACAATCAGGGCCATTGCCTCTCTCCCATTACGCTTTTCTGCTTACAGGATAAGAGCGCTCGGCGACGGCCTGCCATGTGACAAATCTGCCAAAAACTGGACAAATGTAATGTAACCGTCAAAGTGAGACACGCCTCACAAGACGCGACGCCTCGTTTAAATTCCGAGTTAACGCAAGTTATGAGGCTGATCGCATTTTTGTACTGATATTACAAAAGTCCAGTAAATGGCCTTTTTATCCACTGTTTGCCCTGCTTGCGATTGCCTATTGTTTCTCCCATCAAAAATATGGACATGGGCTTTCGCAAGCCCGGGAGCAGCTTATGAATGAGTTGGTACAGATCCTGAAAAATACCCGTCAGCACTTAATGACGGGCGTTTCACACATGATTCCTTTCGTGGTATCGGGCGGTATTTTGCTGGCGGTTTCCGTCATGCTGTATGGCAAAGGCGCGGTGCCGGATGCTGTAGCCGATCCGAATCTGAAAAAATTGTTTGATATCGGCGTGGCTGGATTAACGCTGATGGTGCCTTTCCTTGCGGCTTACATCGGTTATTCCATTGCAGAGCGCTCTGCGCTGGCCCCGTGCGCCATCGGCGCCTGGGTGGGTAACAGCTTTGGCGCAGGCTTCTTCGGTGCGCTAATTGCCGGGATTATTGGCGGCATCGTCGTGCATTACCTGAAAAAAATTCCGGTGCATAAAGTTCTGCGCTCGGTGATGCCCATCTTCATTATTCCCATTGTCGGCACACTGATTACCGCAGGCGTCATGATGTGGGGGCTTGGCGAGCCGGTAGGGGCATTGACCAGCAGCCTGACCCAGTGGCTACAGGGGATGCAGCAAGGCAGCGTGGTGATGTTGGCGGTGATCATGGGCCTGATGTTGGCCTTCGATATGGGCGGCCCGGTCAACAAAGTGGCCTATGCCTTCATGCTGATTTGCGTCGCTCAGGGTGTTTATACCGTGGTGGCCATTGCTGCTGTAGGGATTTGTGTTCCGCCGCTGGGCATGGGGCTGGCGACGTTGATTGGGCGCAAAAATTTCTCTTCCGAAGAGCGTGAAGCAGGTAAAGCGGCGCTGGTGATGGGCTGTGTTGGCGTCACCGAAGGGGCGATACCTTTTGCTGCTGCCGATCCGTTGCGTGTTATTCCTTCCATCATGATCGGTTCTGTGTGTGGAGCGGTTACCGCAGCGCTGGTGGGGGCGCAGTGTTATGCCGGTTGGGGGGGCCTGATTGTGTTGCCAGTGGTTGAAGGCAAGCTGGGTTACATCGCGGCTGTCGCAGTTGGCGCCGTTGTAACCGCGGTTTGCGTAAACGTGCTGAAAAGTCTGGCGCGTAAAAATGGGTCTTCAATTGATGAAAAAGAAGACGACCTGGATCTGGATTTTGAAATTAATTAATTGAGGAACGAGCCATGACGAAAATTATTGCAGTAACCGCGTGTCCTTCCGGTGTTGCCCATACTTATATGGCGGCGGAAGCGCTGGAAAGCGCCGCGAAAGCCAAAGGCTGGGAAGTGAAAGTAGAAACTCAGGGGTCGATTGGTCTGGAAAATGAGCTGACTACGGAAGACGTGGCGAGCGCCGATATGGTGATTCTGACTAAGGATATCGGCATTAAGTTTGAAGAGCGTTTTGCCGGAAAAACCATCGTGCGCGTCAACATCAGCGACGCAGTAAAACGCGCTGACGTCATCATGAGCAAAATTGAAGCTCACCTGGCACAAACCGCTTAAGTTCTTATCCCGCCCGTAAGGGCGGGTTCGCTTTCCTGGAGGAGTTCTTCATGACGAATCGTATCTCTCGCCTTAAAACTGCGCTGTTTGCCAATACCCGTGAAATCTCACTGGAGCGGGCGCTGCTTTATACTGCCAGCCATCGGCAAACCGAAGGCGAACCGGTGATATTGCGCCGGGCGAAAGCAACAGCGTATATCCTTGAACACGTTGAAATTTCGATTCGTGATGAAGAACTGATTGCCGGTAACCGTACCGTAAAACCACGCGCCGGGATTATGTCGCCGGAAATGGATCCTTACTGGTTGCTCAAAGAGCTCGACCAGTTCCCGACGCGTCCGCAGGACCGTTTCGCTATTAGTGAAGAAGATAAACGTATCTACCGCGAAGAGTTGTTCCCGTACTGGGAAAAACGCTCGATGAAAGATTTCATCAACGGTCAGATGACGGATGAAGTAAAAATCGCGACCAGCACGCAGATTTTCAGCATCAACCAGACGGATAAAGGCCAGGGGCACATCATTATTGATTACCCGCGCTTGCTGAATCACGGGCTGGGTGAGCTGGTGGCGCAGATGCAGCAACATTGCCAGCAACAGCCGGAGAATCACTTTTATCAGGCGGCGCTGTTATTGCTCAAAGCCTCGCAGAAACACATTTTGCGTTACGCCGAGCTGGCGGAAACGATGGCGGCAAACTGCCCGGATGCTCAGCGTCGCGAAGAGTTACAGACCATTGCGGAGATCTCCCGCCATAACGCGCAACATAAGCCGCAGACCTTCTGGCAGGCGTGCCAGTTATTCTGGTACATGAACATCATTTTGCAATACGAATCTAACGCCAGTTCACTATCGTTGGGGCGCTTCGACCAGTATATGTTGCCGTTCTATCAGGCATCATTAACCCAGGGCGAAGATCCGGCGTTCCTGAAAGAACTGCTCGAATCTTTATGGGTGAAATGCAACGACATCGTGCTGTTGCGCTCCACCAGCAGCGCGCGTTATTTCGCAGGATTCCCGACCGGCTATACCGCACTGCTCGGCGGTTTAACCGAGAACGGACGTAGCGCGGTGAACGTGCTTTCGTTCCTTTGCCTCGATGCCTATCAGAGCGTGCAATTACCGCAACCGAACCTCGGCGTGCGCACTAATGCTTTGATAGACACACCGTTCCTGATGAAAACCGCAGAAACCATTCGCCTCGGCACCGGTATTCCGCAAATCTTCAACGATGAAGTGGTGGTGCCCGCGTTCCTCAACCGTGGCGTTTCGCTGGAAGATGCGCGCGACTATTCCGTAGTGGGCTGCGTGGAATTATCTATTCCCGGCAGAACCTACGGTCTGCACGATATTGCGATGTTTAACTTGCTGAAAGTGATGGAAATCTGCCTGCATGAAAATGAAGGCAATGCTGTGCTGACTTATGAAGATTTGCTGGAGCAGATTCGTACCAAGATTAGTCACTACATCACACTGATGGTTGAGGGCAGCAATATTTGCGATATCGGTCACCGTGACTGGGCGCCGGTGCCGCTGCTCTCGTCGTTTATCAGCGATTGCCTGGAAAAAGGCCGTGATATTACCGACGGTGGCGCGCGTTATAACTTCTCCGGCGTACAGGGGATCGGTATCGCTAACCTGAGTGATTCTCTCCATGCGTTGAAAGGGATGGTTTTTGAGCAACAGCGTTTAAGTTTTGACGAGTTGTTGTCGGTATTAAAAGCCAACTTCGCCACGCCAGAAGGCGAAAAAATCCGTGCTCGCTTAATTAACCGCTTCGAGAAATACGGTAACGATATCGATGAGGTGGATAACATCAGCGCCGAGCTGTTGCGCCATTACTGCAAAGAAGTGGAAAAATATCAGAACCCGCGTGGTGGTTACTTCACGCCGGGGTCGTATACCGTTTCTGCTCACGTCCCGTTGGGAGCGGTGGTTGGCGCGACACCAGACGGGCGTTTTGCCGGGGAGCAACTGGCAGACGGTGGTTTGTCACCCATGCTGGGCCAGGACGCACAAGGGCCAACGGCAGTACTGAAGTCAGTCAGTAAACTGGATAACACGCTGCTTTCTAACGGGACGTTGCTGAACGTGAAATTCACTCCGGCAACCCTGGAAGGTGAAGCGGGATTACGCAAACTGGCCGACTTCTTACGGGCATTTACCCAGCTTAAGTTGCAACATATTCAATTTAACGTGGTGAATGCCGACACGTTGCGGGAAGCGCAGCAACGCCCGCAAGATTATGCCGGGCTGGTGGTGAGAGTTGCCGGATACAGCGCCTTCTTTGTCGAATTGTCAAAGGAGATCCAGGATGACATCATCCGCCGGACAGCGCATCAGTTGTAATGTTGTGGAAACGCGCCGCGATGACGTGGCGCGTATTTTCAACATTCAGCGCTATTCGCTGAATGACGGCGAAGGCATCCGCACGGTGGTCTTTTTTAAAGGCTGTCCGCATCTTTGTCCGTGGTGTGCTAACCCAGAATCGATCTCCGGCAAAATCCAGACGGTGCGCAGAGAGTCGAAATGTCTGCATTGCGCGAAATGTTTGCGTGATGCGGATGAATGCCCTTCTGGAGCATTTGAGCGGATTGGTCGTGATATCAGTCTTGATGCGCTGGAGAGGGAAGTGATGAAAGATGACATTTTCTTTCGCACCTCCGGCGGCGGCGTCACGCTTTCTGGCGGCGAAGTGTTAATGCAGGCGGAGTTTGCCACCCGTTTTTTGCAACGACTGCGGCTGTGGGGCGTGTCATGCGCTATCGAAACCGCTGGAGATGCGCCAGCAAGCCGATTATTACCGCTGGCGACGCTGTGCGATGAAGTGTTATTTGATTTAAAGATTATGGACCCGAACCAGGCGCGGCAGGTGGTGAAGATGAACCTGCCACGCGTGCTGGAGAACCTGCGTTTGCTGGTGAGCGAAGGCGTCAACGTAATTCCTCGTTTGCCGCTGATTCCCGGTTATACGCTCACTAAAGAAAATATGCAGCAAGCGCTGGATGTGTTGATTCCGCTGAATATCAGGCAGATCCACCTGTTGCCGTTTCACCAGTACGGCGAGCCGAAATACCGTCTGCTGGGGAAAACATGGTCGATGACAGACGTTTCTGCGCCATCGTTAACCGATGTTGCATTGATGCGTGGAATGGCAGAACGGGCCGGGTTTCAGGTTACCGTGGGAGGTTAAAAATGGCATACCTGGTAGCAGTAACCGCCTGCGTGAGCGGCGTGGCGCATACTTATATGGCGGCAGAACGGCTGGAAAAGTTGTGCCAGCAAGAAAAGTGGGGCGTCAGCATCGAAACGCAGGGCGCGCTGGGAACTGAAAATCGTTTATCGGAAGAAGATATTCGTCGGGCTGATGTGGCGCTGCTGATTACCGATATTGAGCTTTCTGGTGCGGAACGATTCGAGCATTGTCGCTATGTGCAATGCGGTATTAGTGCGTTTTTACGGGAACCACAGCGAGTAATGAGCGCAGTGCGCAAAGTGCTTTCTGCACCGCAACAAACCCATCTTATTCTGGAGTAGTTGGTTTTTCTGTCAGTTGGCTGTGGTATTGCCGACGATACTCCGACGGTGAGCGTTCGGTATTTTTGCGAAACAGACGGCAAAAGTAGTTGCTGTCGACAAACCCGCAGGCGTGCGCCACTTCTTTTACCTTCAGGTCATAGCCTTTCAATAACGTTTTTGCATGTTCCAGCCGCGTGTGGTTCAGATATTCGTTAAAGCCAATAGCGCCTGTTTTTTGAAACAGGTGAGAGAGATAGTTTGGTGAAATGTAGAACGCCTGCGCGACAGATTCACGAGTCAGCGCGGAGGCATAACGTTCGTCGATATAATCGCGGATAGCCTCGAACAGCGCCTGGCTACGCGAAGCGGTCTGGATTTGGCTGCCGAGTAAGTCGCGGCAATGGCTAAGCAGACTGGTGACGATAAGTCTGGCCGTTTGCTGTTCCTGCGGCTGCATTTGCATTTCATTGAGTGTTTGCAGCAAGAATGAACCAATACGTGGGCCGCGTCGGGCGACGTGCTGTTTCGCCAGGTTTTGATATTGCTTGCCATTCCATTGCACGACGCTGAAGCCGAGTTGCTGTTTGCCAAACAGCACGCTAAAAGTCGTGGTGGGTGTTTGCCATTGCGGGAAATTCCAGCCGCCAGCGGGGACGTACAGTACATCGCCCGGAACTAACGCCGCACCCGCGCCGGTATCGACAAATTCACCCTCCAGCACAATTTCCAGTCGCGGGAAATCGACCTGATACGCGAGATCGGGGATCGGACCATTAGTGCTGGCAAAGTAAATCTGACGGAGCGGCAGCGGGCCGTTTATCAGGCGGGAGAGCAAATAGCTGACGTCGTGATACATGTTATTCCCTTCGATATGCAGACGGGAAAACAGTAACTGGCATTAGGAAAAAAGGCCACCTGAAAAGCGTGGCCTGATGGGAGTTCGATGTAAACATTGCGGCAGTTGTATTGCCGGATGCGGCGTAAACGCCTAATCCGGCTTACCGCCGCGATCTGTCGACCGGGTAAGACGCATCAAGCGTCGCATCCGGCAAAGAACACCTGGCTGATAATTACTGATTACCCACCTGATCGCCATACGGCAGAGTATCGTAATCGATCAGCGCATTTTTCTTATATGGGTTACCAATCCAGCGAGTGGTTTCTTTGAACTGCGGGTTCACCACTGAACGGGTTGGGTCGTAACCGTCGTAAGATAAACCAGCCAAATCTGACCAGGTGTGGATCAGTTCTGCCAGGCTGTATTTACGATTAACATCCTGCGAGAAATCACGCGGATGAGTCGCCTGCCATTTGTCCGACGTCCACAGCAGGAACGGAATGGTGTACATGTGGCGTGTCGGGTTGTCTTCGTTACGCCCCTGAGTTTTGTGCGGAGGCGTGTCGTAAACCTCTTCACCGTGGTCAGAGAAATAAACCAGGAAACCGTTCGGGTCGGTCGCTTTAAAGTCTTTAATCAGGCTGGCAACCACGTGATCGTTGTACAGGTTAGCGTTGTCGTAATCGTTATACGACTCCAGCTCTTCCGCGTTCAATCCCGGCGGGACATGATCGGTATTGCCATCAAACTTGCCCTGATCTTCCGGGTAACGGTACTTGTACTTGATATGTGTGCCCAGCAGATGAACGATGATCAGTTTCTTCGGCGCAGGGTCCTTCAGCACTTCCTGGAATGGCTTCAGTACGTTGGTGTCGTATTCACGGGCACTCTGCGTGCGTTGCTGATTCATGTAGTACTGCTTGTCGGTCTGGCGCGAAAATACCGTCAGCATGGTGTTGCGGGCGGTCATCGTTTGCTGGTTGGTGATCCAGAAGGTTTTATAACCTGCCTGTTTCATCATGTTCATCAGCGACGGTTGCGTCAGATACAGATCCGGGTTCTTTTCGTTGGCGAAAGTCAGCGCCTGTTGCAGGATTTCAATGGTGTACGGACGTGAAGTGACCACGTTATTAAACACAGTCAGATTCGGATCGGTTTTATGCAGCATATCCAGTTCCGGCGTGGTTTCACGCGGATAACCGTACAGACTCATACGCCCACGCTGGGTAGATTCACCAATCACCAGTACTAAAGTACGCGGCGCATCGCCGGAATTATCTTTAAAGTTTGCCAGTGGCGGTAACGCATCGTTTTCGTTAAGCAACCGGGTCAGTGAAGAGAGTTGCTGACGATATTGATAATAGCCGGAAATAAACTGCCACGGAGCCGCAGGTTCCATGCGTGAAGCCAGGTTATTCAGCGTTTTCGCGAAAGGTTTATGGTTGATGACGGAATTGACCACCATCGGATGCAAAATCAAACCATACAGCAGTGCAAACGACACCAGATAGCGCCACGGAGATGGAATATAGACCGGGCGCAGGCGTGTCCACAGAAGAACAGCTACCGCTGTATAGGCCAGCGCGATAAGCACAATCTTCAGGCTGAAATACTGGCTTAAATACTCACTGGCTTCGTTGGTGTTGGTTTCAAACATCACGAACAGAACGCTTTGCGAGAACTCCTGACCATATATGACGTAGTAGCACAACGCGGCCAGTGAGGCCGCCCAGAGCACCACGCCGACTACCGCCGCGATAATTTTAATCCGCCTTGGGAAGAGGAATACCGGGATCAACCACAGCGAACTAAACAACAGCGAGTCGCGAACGCCGTTGGTACCGCTGTAGCCGCTGATGTAAATAATGGCCTGTAGCAGGGTGGAGAAAAACCAAAAATAGAGCAGTGCCCAACCCAGGGCTTTCCAGCTAAAAAGGGGTTTAGCCTGGACTTCTGTGGAATGCATAGTAAAAACCTGTCTCGAAAAAAATAGCGCTGAATGTAACGACAAAACCTTAAAGATATCTGAAGGGATATCCGGGATTTGAATAAAATGCAGACAGAAATATATTGAAAACGAGGGTATTAGAACAGCAGTATTTCAGAAAACCCTCGCACAAAAGCACGAGGGTTTGCAGGAGAGGAGGATTAACCGGTATTACGCATACCTGCCGCGATCCCGGCAATAGTGACCATTAACGCTTGTTCAACGCGAGGATCTGGTTCGTGGCCTTCTTTTTCCGCCTGACGGGAACGGTGCAACAATTCTGCTTGCAGTACGTTTAGCGGGTCGGTGTAAATATTTCGTAGCTGAATAGACTCGGCAATCCACGGTAGATCCGCCATCAGATGGGAGTCATTGGCAATCGCCAGCACGACTTTGATGTCTTCTTCTTGTAGATTGCGTAACTCTTTACCCAGCGACCAAAGCTCTTTTGCGACCAGCCGCTGATCGTAGTATTCCGCCAGCCACAGATCCGCTTTGGCGAAAACCATCTCCAGCATTCCAAGGCGCGTTGAGAAGAAAGGCCAGTCGCGACACATGGTTTCCAGCTCGTTCTGTTTGCCATCTTCCACCACTTTTTGCAGCGCCGTACCTGCGCCCAGCCAGGCTGGCAGCATCAGGCGGTTTTGCGTCCAGGCAAAAATCCACGGAATGGCGCGCAATGATTCGACGCCGCCGGTCGGGCGACGTTTCGCCGGACGTGATCCCAACGGCAGTTTGCCGAGTTCCTGCTCTGGCGTGGCAGAGCGGAAGTAAGGTACAAAATCTTTGTTTTCACGCACGTAGCCGCGGTAGACATCGCAAGAGATGACAGACAGTTCATCCATAATGCGACGCCAGCTCTCTTTCGGCTCCGGTGGCGGCAGCAGGTTGGCTTCCAGAATCGCCCCGGTATACAGCGAAAGGCTGCTCACAGTGATTTCTGGCAGACCGTACTTGAAGCGGATCATCTCGCCCTGTTCGGTCACACGCAGGCCGCCTTTCAGGCTTCCCGGCGGTTGCGACAGCAGTGCCGCATGGGCCGGTGCGCCGCCGCGACCAATGGAACCGCCGCGACCGTGGAACAGCGTCAGTTCAATGCCCGCTTTTTCGCAGGTTTTGATTAACGCATCTTGTGCCTGATATTGCGCCCAGGATGCCGCCATCACGCCCGCATCTTTTGCTGAGTCGGAATAGCCAATCATCACCATCTGTTTGCCCTGAATCAGGCCGCGATACCAGTCGATATTCAGCAACTGGGTCATGACATCGTTAGCGTTGTTCAGGTCATCCAGGGTTTCAAAAAGCGGTGCGACTGGCATCGCAAATCCAATACCTGCTTCTTTCAGTAACAGGTGGACGGCCAGTACGTCGGACGGCGTTTTCGCCATTGAGATCACATAGGCGGCAATCGAACCTTGTGGCGCTTCGGCAATGACCTGACAGGTATCAAGCACTTCACGCGTTTCGGCGCTTGGCTGCCAGTTGCGCGGCAGCAATGGACGTTTAGAGTTCAGTTCGCGGATCAGGAATGCTTGTTTGTCGGCTTCAGACCAGCTTTCGTAATCGCCAATGCCGAGGTAGCGGGTCAGCTCGCCCAATGCTTCGGTATGACGAGTGCTCTCCTGGCGGATATCAATACGCACCAGCGGTACGCCGAAACATTTCACACGACGCAGGGTATCGAGCAGATCGCCGTTGGCGATAATTCCCATGCCACATGCCTGAAGTGACTGATAACAAGCGTAGAGCGGCTCCCAAAGTTCTTCGTTTTGCGTCAGCAGACCTTCTGGCTTCGGCAGTTCTTCGCCTTTCAGACGCGCTTCCAGCCAGGCCTGTGTCGCCATCAGACGGGAACGCAGATTTTTCATCAGATAGCGATACGGTTCTGCGGCGCCTTCTTCGCCGACCAGCGCCAGCAGTTCAGGCGTCGCGTCAACCATCGACAGTTCAGAAACCAGAACCTGAATATCTTTCAGGAACAGATCGGTCGCTTTCCAGCGGCTGAGCAACAAAACGTGTCGGGTGATATCCGCGGTAACGTTCGGGTTACCGTCACGGTCGCCGCCCATCCACGAAGTAAAACGGACCGGAACAAATTCGACTGGCAGCTTATAGCCGAGATTCTCTTCCAGTTGTTCGTTCAGTTCGCGCAGGTAATTCGGCACGCCTTGCCACAGGCTGTTTTCCACCACGGCAAAGCCCCATTTGGCTTCATCTACCGGGCTTGGGCGCAGTTTACGGATTTCATCGGTATGCCAGGACTGAGCGATAAGCTGGCGCAAGCGGCGCATCAGTTGGTTTCGCTCGTAGTCAGCGATGTCTTTGTTATCGAGCTGTTTCAAACAGGTGTTCACTTCCACCATTTTGTGGATCAGCGTACGACGGGTAATTTCGGTCGGGTGCGCGGTCAGAACCAGTTCCAGCGACAGCGATTCCACCGCTTTTTTGATCGTAGCAGCGTCAAGGTCTGGCTGGTTTTTCAGTTTACGCAGGGTGCGGGCAATGACTTCCGGGTTGCTGGCAGCCTCGCCTTTCGGCGAAATGCTGTGATATTGCTCAGCGGTGTTGGCCAGATTCAGGAACTGACTAAACGCACGTGCAACGGGCAGCAGCTCGTCGTTCGACAAATTCTGTAAGGTGGTGAGTAACTCCTGGCGGTTAGCATCATTGCCAGCGCGTGAAGATTTGGACAACTTACGGATAGTTTCTACGCGTTCAAGAATGTGTTCGCCCAACGCATCCTTGATGGTTTCTCCCAGCACTTTGCCGAGCATACTGACATTACTACGCAATGCGGAATATTGTTCGTTCATATGACCCCAGACACCCCATCTTATCGTTTGATAGCCCTGTATCCTTCACGTCGCACTGGCGCGAATATGCTCGGGCTTTGCTTTTCGTCGTCTTTTATAAAGCCACGTAAATGCGGTGACGTCAAATGCTGCGAAATCGCTTCAGCAAACGAATAAATAGCCGGAATTTACGCCATTAAATTCACAACGAATAAAATAAGCGTAACTTATGGAAATGTTAAAAAATCGCCATGCATAACACCAAAGGTGTAGGTCAGATAAGTTTGGGCATCATTTGAGTCACTGTAGGCCGGATAAGATGCGCAAGCATCGCATCCGACATGATTTGTAGCGCCGGAGCTTCGCAACAGTGCCGGATGCGGCGTGACCGCCTTATCCGGCCTGCGTTTTAATGCCAGCAGAAATGATGAATTACCTGAGTGATCAGCTCACGGGTGGGTTTGATAAAACGTGTTTCCAGATATTCATCAGGCTGATGAGCTTGATTGATTGAGCCGGGACCTAATACCAGCGTCGGGCATAACGTCTGAATAAAAGGCGCTTCGGTACAATAGTTCACCACTTCGGTCTGCGCGCCGAGCAATTTCTCAACCACTTCAACCAGTTGATGGTTCGGCGGGCATTCATAGCCTGGGATCGGCGGATGCAACTCTTCGACCGTCAGACGACCCGGCCAGCGTTCGCTCACTGGCGCCAGCGCGTCGTTGAGTAATCCATTCAGCTCATTGAGTGTCATGCCCGGCAGCGGACGAATATCCATATGTAACTCACAGCAAGCACAGATACGGTTAGACGCGTCACCACCATGAATATGCCCGAGGTTGAGTGTGGGATATGGCACGGTAAACGCTTCGTAGTGATAACGTTCTTTCAGGTTATCGCGCAATTGCAAAATATGACCGATGGCGTCGTGCATCAGTTCGATAGCATTAACTCCGCGCGACGGATTGCTGGAGTGCCCAGACTGGCCCATGATTCGGATGGCGTTGGAGATGTGACCTTTATGTGCGCGTACCGGTTGTAGCGATGTTGGTTCGCCAATGATGGCGCAGTCAGGACGCAGAGCGGTGGTTTCGGCAAAATAGCGCGCCCCAGCCATGCTGGTTTCTTCATCGGCGGTTGCCAGAATATAGAGCGGTTTTTTCAGTTTTGTGACGTCGACATCGCGTAATGCATCAAGGATAAACGCAAAGAACCCTTTCATATCGGCGGTGCCTAAGCCGTAAAGTTTGCCCTCATGCTCTGTCAGCGTAAACGGATCGCGCGTCCAGCGCCCATCATCAAACGGTACGGTATCGGTATGGCCTGCCAACAGTAAGCCGCCAGCGCCCTGCCCGCAACTGGCCAGCATATTAAACTTATTGCGCGTCTCTGGCACGGGCTGGACTTCCACATTGAAGCCCAAATCTTTAAACCAACCCGCCAGCAGAGTGATTAAATCTGCATTGCTTTGATCGAGCGCCTCTTCCGTAGCGCTTATTGAAGGTGTGGCAATCAGAGCGCGGTAAATCTCGATAAATGGCGGTAATTTGTTTTTCATTGTTGACACACCTCTGGTCATGATAGTATCAATATTAATGCAGTAATTATGAATAAAAATACACTAACGTTGAGCGTAATAAAACCCACCAGCCGTAAGGTGAATGTTTTACGTTTAACCAGGCAACCAGACATAAGAAGGTGAATAGCCCCGATGTTGAATACGCTGATTGTGGGTGCCAGCGGTTACGCTGGCGCAGAGTTAGTGGCCTATGTAAATCGCCATCCGCATATGAACATAACCGCTTTGACGGTTTCTGCGCAAAGCAATGATGCGGGAAAGTCAATCTCCGATTTGCATCCGCAGCTCAAAGGCATCGTTGATCTGCCATTGCAGCCGATGTCGGATATCAGCGAGTTTAGTCCAGGGGTGGACGTGGTGTTTCTTGCCACCGCCCATGAAGTTAGCCACGATTTAGCACCGCAATTTCTTGAAGCTGGCTGTGTGGTGTTCGACCTTTCCGGTGCGTTTCGTGTTAACGATGTCGCCTTCTACGAAAAATATTACGGCTTTACCCATCAATACCCGGAACTGTTGGAACAAGCAGCTTATGGTCTGGCGGAGTGGTGCGGAAATAAATTAAAAGACGCAAATTTGATCGCGGTGCCGGGTTGTTATCCCACAGCGGCACAGTTGGCGCTGAAACCGTTGATTGACGCCGATCTCCTCGACCTCACTCAGTGGCCGGTCATCAACGCCACCAGCGGTGTGAGCGGGGCAGGACGTAAGGCGTCGATTTCAAACAGCTTTTGTGAAGTCAGCCTGCAACCTTACGGTGTCTTTACCCATCGCCATCAGCCTGAGATTGCCACACACCTCAGCGCCGACGTGATTTTCACTCCACATTTGGGCAATTTCCCACGCGGTATTCTCGAAACCATTACCTGTCGCCTGAAGCCTGGCGTAAACCAGGCGCAAGTGGCGCAAGCGTTGCAGCAGGCGTATGCCCATAAACCGTTGGTACGGTTGTATGACAAAGGCGTTCCGGCGCTGAAAAACGTCATCGGGCTGCCGTTTTGCGATATCGGGTTTGCCGTTCAGGATGAGCATCTGATTATCGTGGCGACCGAAGATAATTTATTAAAAGGTGCGGCGGCACAGGCTATCCAGTGCGCCAACATTCATTTCGGCTATGCGGAAACGCAGTCTCTTATTTAAGGATGCAAAGATGAATCCATTAATTATCAAACTGGGCGGCGTACTGCTGGATAGCGAAGAAGCGCTGGAGCGTCTGTTTAGCGCACTGGTGAATTATCGCGAGTCACATCAGCGTCCGCTGGTGATTGTGCACGGCGGCGGTTGCGTGGTGGATGAGCTGATGAAAGGGCTGAATCTGCCGGTGAAAAAGAAAAATGGCCTGCGGGTGACGCCTGCGGATCAGATAGACATTATCACCGGAGCGCTGGCGGGAACGGCAAATAAAACCCTGCTGGCGTGGGCGAAGAAACACCAGATTGCTGCCGTAGGCTTGTTTCTCGGTGACGGTGACAGCGTAAAAGTGACCCAGCTTGATGAAGAGTTAGGCCATGTTGGACTGGCGCAGCCAGGTTCACCTAAGCTCATCAACACATTGCTGGAAAACGGTTATCTGCCGGTGGTCAGCTCCATTGGCGTAACAGACGAAGGGCAACTGATGAACGTCAATGCTGACCAGGCGGCGACGGCGCTGGCGGCAACGCTGGGCGCGGATCTGATTTTGCTCTCTGACGTCAGCGGCATTCTCGACGGCAAAGGGCAACGCATTGCCGAAATGACCGCCGCGAAAGCAGAACAACTGATTGAGCAGGGCATTATTACGGATGGCATGATTGTGAAAGTGAACGCGGCGCTGGATGCCGCGCGCGCGCTGGGCCGTCCGGTGGATATCGCCTCCTGGCGTCATGCGGATCAGCTTCCGGCACTGTTTAACGGTATGCCAATGGGCACGCGGATTTTAGCTTAAGTTTTGTTAGCCGGAGGCGTTGCTATCCGGTATTGCATTCAAAAGAAGGAAACAGAGTTATGGCACTTTGGGGCGGACGTTTTACCCAGGCAGCAGATCAACGGTTCAAACAATTCAATGACTCACTGCGTTTTGATTACCGTCTGGCGGAGCAGGATATTGTTGGCTCTGTGGCCTGGTCCAAAGCCCTGGTAACGGTCGGTGTGTTGACCGCAGAAGAGCAAGCGCAACTGGAGGAAGCATTGAACGTGCTGCTGGAGGAAGTTCGCGCCAGGCCACAGCAAATTCTCGAAAGCGATGCTGAAGATATTCATAGCTGGGTGGAAGGCAAACTGATCGACAAAGTGGGCCAGCTAGGCAAAAAACTGCATACCGGGCGTAGCCGTAATGACCAGGTAGCGACTGACCTGAAACTGTGGTGCAAAGATACCGTTAGCGAGTTACTGACGGCTAACCGCCAGTTGCAATCGGCGCTGGTGGAAACGGCGGAAAACAATCAGGATGCGGTAATGCCGGGTTATACGCATCTACAACGCGCTCAGCCGGTGACGTTCGCGCACTGGTGCCTGGCTTATGTTGAGATGCTGGCGCGTGATGAAAGTCGTTTGCAGGATGCGCTCAAGCGTCTGGATGTTAGCCCGTTAGGCTGTGGTGCGCTGGCGGGAACGGCTTATGAAATCGACCGTGAACAGTTGGCAGGTTGGCTGGGATTTGCCTCGGCGACCCGTAACAGTCTCGATAGCGTTTCTGACCGCGACCACGTGCTGGAGCTGCTTTCTGCGGCCGCTATCGGTATGGTGCATCTGTCGCGTTTCGCTGAAGATCTGATTTTCTTTAACACCGGTGAGGCCGGTTTTGTGGAGCTTTCTGACCGTGTGACTTCCGGTTCGTCATTAATGCCGCAGAAGAAAAACCCGGATGCGCTGGAGTTGATTCGTGGTAAATGCGGGCGTGTGCAGGGGGCGTTAACCGGCATGATGATGACGCTGAAAGGTTTACCGCTGGCCTATAACAAAGATATGCAGGAAGACAAAGAGGGTTTATTCGATGCGCTCGATACCTGGCTGGATTGCTTGCATATGGCGGCACTGGTGCTGGACGGCATTCAGGTGAAGCGTCCGCGTTGCCAGGAAGCCGCACAACAGGGTTACGCTAATGCCACTGAGCTGGCTGATTATCTGGTCGCAAAAGGCGTGCCGTTCCGCGAAGCGCACCATATCGTGGGTGAGGCAGTAGTGGAAGCTATTCGTCAGGGTAAACCACTGGAAGAGCTGTTGCTGGCTGAGTTGCAGAAATTCAGTCCGGCGATTGGCGAAGATGTGTATCCGGTTCTGTCGCTGCAATCGTGCCTCGATAAACGTGCAGCAAAAGGCGGCGTCTCACCGCAGCAGGTGGCGCAGGCGATTGCTTTCGCGCAGGCGCGGTTGGGGTAAGCACATTTCTTTATGCAAACGTGAGCTGTTTTTTGAGTAAAAAAAATGCGGATCCTGGGATCCGCAAAAGTTCACGTTGGCTTTAGTTATTCGAGTTGAGAAACTCTCGAAACGGGCAGTGACTTCAAGGGTTAAAAAAGGTGCCGCTCCGTTTCTGTGCTCTATTATTAGACAGAAAGCTTGATAGGGATAATCGTTCGTTGCTATGCTTCCTATCGCCGCTAACTATCGTGGCGATGGAGGATGGATAATGAATATTCGTGATCTTGAGTACCTGGTGGCATTGGCCGAACACCGCCATTTTCGCCGTGCGGCAGATTCCTGCCACGTCAGCCAGCCAACCCTGAGTGGGCAAATTCGCAAGCTGGAAGATGAGCTGGGCGTAATGTTGCTGGAGCGGACGAGCCGCAAAGTGTTGTTCACCCAGGCGGGAATGCTGTTGGTGGATCAGGCGCGTACCGTGTTGCGCGAGGTGAAAGTCCTCAAAGAGATGGCAAGTCAGCAGGGCGAGACCATGTCCGGCCCGTTGCATATTGGTTTGATCCCCACAGTTGGACCTTACTTGTTGCCGCATATTATTCCGATGCTGCACCAGACCTTCCCGAAACTGGAAATGTATCTCCATGAAGCGCAGACTCACCAGTTACTGGCACAACTGGACAGTGGCAAACTCGATTGCGTGATCCTTGCGTTGGTGAAAGAGAGCGAAGCCTTTATTGAAGTGCCGTTGTTTGATGAACCCATGCTGCTGGCAGTCTATGAAGATCACCCGTGGGCTAATCGCGAATGTGTGCCGATGGCCGATCTGGCAGGGGAAAAACTGTTAATGCTGGAAGATGGTCACTGTTTGCGTGATCAGGCGATGGGCTTTTGTTTTGAAGCGGGGGCGGATGAAGATACGCATTTTCGTGCCACCAGCCTGGAGACGTTGCGTAACATGGTGGCGGCGGGTAGCGGTATTACTTTGTTACCGGCGCTGGCTGTGCCGCCAGAGCGTAAACGCGATGGCGTTGTCTATCTTCCATGCATTAAGCCGGAGCCCCGTCGTACTATTGGTCTGGTTTATCGTCCTGGTTCGCCGCTACGCAGCCGCTATGAGCAGCTGGCAGAGGCTATCCACACAAGGATGGATGGCCTCTGCGATAAAATGCTAAAAGAGGCGGTTTAAGCCATTTAACGCGGCTACCCGATAGGCTTCCGCCATCGTCGGGTAGTTAAAGGTGGTGTTAACGAAGTACTCAATGGTGTTGCCGCCACCTTTCTGTTCCATAATCGCTTGACCGATATGAATAATTTCGGCTGCGCGCTCACCAAAGCAGTGGATACCCAGAATTTCTTTCGTTTCCCGATGGAACAAAATTTTCAGCGTACCCACGTTCATTCCGACGATTTGCGCACGTGCCAAATGTTTAAACTGGGCGCGTCCCACTTCATACGGCACTTTCATCGCAGTGAGTTGTTGTTCGGTTTTGCCCACGGAGCTGATTTCCGGGATGGTGTAGATACCCGTCGGGATATCTTCAATCAGATGCGCGGTGGCTTCGCCTTTCACCAACGCCTGTGCGGCGATGCGTCCCTGGTCGTAGGCCGCTGAAGCCAGACTTGGATAACCAATCACGTCGCCTACTGCGTAAACGTGCGGCTGTGCAGTTTGATACATGCTGTTGACTTTGAGTTGTCCACGGCTGTCAGTTTGCAGACCGATGTTTTGCAATGCCAGCGAATCGGTGTTCCCGGTGCGACCGTTGGCATAGAGCAGGCAGTCTGCTTTCAGTTTTTTACCTGACTTCAGGTGCATGATCACGCCGTCATCGCAGCCTTCAATCTTCTCATACTCTTCGTTGTGACGAATCACTACGCCACTGTTCCAGAAGTGATAGGAGAGAGAATCAGACATCTCTTGATCAAGGAATGCCAGCAGGCGATCGCGAGTGTTGATCAGATCCACTTTCACATCCATACCACGGAAGATCGACGCATATTCGCAGCCGATTACTCCAGCGCCATAGATAAGCACGTGGCGCGGTTCGTGATGCATGCTAAGAATTGAGTCGCTGTCGTAAATGCGTGGATGAGTGAAATCGACATCCGTTGGATGATAAGGACGTGAACCGCAGGCAATAACAAATTTTTCAGCGGTCAGCGTTTCGGCCGTGCCGTCCGGGCAGTCCAGCGCCAGCGTGTGTTCGTCAACAAAGCGGGCGTTCCCCTGCAATATTTCACAGTGATTACGTTCGTAAAATCCCTGACGCATGCGCGTTTGTTGATTAATCACGTTATCAGCATGATTGAGAATATCGGCAAAAGAAGAACGGAGTAGTCGCGAATGGTCGCTGTAAAGTGGGTTTTGATTGAATTCAATGATACGGCTGACGGCGTGGCGGAGGGCTTTTGATGGGATAGTGCCCCAGTGGGTACAGCCGCCGCCAACGTTTTGATAACGTTCAATAACCGCGACGCGCGCTCCTTGTTTAACCAGACCCATTGCAGCGCCTTCGCCGCCGGGGCCGGAACCTATTACTATGGCATCGTAATCGTAGGAATGTGGCATGGTAGGGCTTACCTGTTCTTATACATAAAAGCAACAGAATGGTAACATTTTATCGCAGGTAAGCCAATTGATCCCCGTCATTTATCTGGCTATATCATGAGCGGCCCTGGCTTTGTCTCCCTCCTTCTTATTTTATTTATTCACTATTAATCGCTTTTTCTTATAGCTGATAGTTTTATCTTGCCGAAGCGTGCTTTTTTGTTATTGTCTTTATTAAATCTTCTTATAAAACAAATATATAAATATTTTATATTGATGAGTTATTTGTATTTATACCATCAATAAAATCCGTTAATTAGCCTGTTTATAAGTGAATAAAGGAATAGCCGATGATCGAACACTATATTCGTGGGTTTGAGGAAGAACTTCGCGAGATCCGCCATCAGATCCACGAAAACCCGGAGCTGGGATTACAAGAATTTAAAACCAGTGCTTTGGTTGCGGAAAAGCTGCGCCAGTGGGGCTATGAGGTTGAGCAAGGGCTGGCGACAACCGGCGTGGTAGCCACGTTAAAAGTGGGCGATGGAGAGAAAAGTATTGGCCTGCGGGCGGATATGGATGCGTTGCCAATTTATGAAAATAGTGGCAAGCCCTGGGCCAGTAAACATCCTGGTTTAATGCATGCCTGCGGGCATGACGGGCATACCACCATACTGCTGGGGGCCGCGCGTTATTTTGCCGAAACCCGCCGTTTTAACGGCACGTTACGCCTTATCTTCCAGCCTGCGGAAGAGATGATTAACGGCGGTGAGATCATGGTTAAAGAGGGGCTTTTTGATCGTTTCCCCTGCGATGTCATTTTCGGGATGCACAACATGCCGGGTTTGCCGGTCGGCAAGTTTTTCTTCCAGCCTGGGGCGCTGATGGCGTCAATGGATCAGTTCCATATTACGGTTCGTGGTTGTGGCGGACACGGTGCGATCCCGCACAAAGCCATCGATCCAGTGCTGGTTGCCGCACATATCACCACCGCATTACAAAGCATTGTGTCGCGCAATGTCGATCCGCTGGAAGCGGCGGTAATTACCGTCGGCAGCATTGTTGCGGGTGAGGCGGCTAACGTCATTCCTGACAGTGCTGAGATGAAAATCAGTGTCCGCTCTCTTAGCCGCGATACCCGACAACTTCTTCTGACCCGTATTCCTGCTCTGGCGCAAGCTCAGGCCGTCAGCTTTGGCGCTACGGCTGAGGTTACGCATGTTAACGGTACACCGGTATTAGTAAATGACGAGGAGATGGCGCGCTTCGCCTGGCAGGTGGCGTGCAAAACATTTGGTGAAGATCGGGCTGAGTTTGGCATCAAGCCCCTGATGGGCAGTGAAGATTTCTCTTTCATGCTGGAAGCCCAACCCAAAGGCGGTTTCCTGTTATTCGGTAATGGCGATGTCGGGGAAGGTTCCTGCATGGTGCATAACCCCGGTTACGACTTTAACGATGTAAGCCTGGTCCCGGCAAGCAGCTACTGGGGCGCACTGGTTGAAGCCTGGCTGCAATAAATAAAACAACACACAACAACACTTTTTGGCAAGGAACATGGAATGACGGCGATCGTAAATGAAACCGTGAGTGTGAAGAAAAAGCCCAGCGGCAGGCGGGTGATCTTTGCCTCGGCGTTTGGCAATGCGCTCGAATTTTTTGATTTTGGCGTTTACAACTTTTTTGTGGTCTATATCAGTACGCTTTTCTTCCCACCCAGTGCCGATCATAACGTCGCGCTGTTACTGGCATTTGCAACGTTTGGTGTGAGCTTTTTTATGCGTCCGCTCGGTGGGATTATCGTTGGTGCTTGGGCCGATCGCTTCGGGCGTAAACCGGCGATGGTGTTCACTATTGCTCTGATGAGCCTCGGTACGCTGATGATCGGCATCGCACCGACGTATGAAACGGCGGGCTATTGGGGAACCGCCACGCTGGTGCTGGCGCGTCTAATTCAGGGCGTTGCGGCAGGTGGTGAAGTCGGGGCTTCAATGTCGCTACTGGTGGAGTCAGCTCCGGCAAATCGTCGCGGCTTTTACAGCAGTTGGTCACTGGCGACCCAAGGGCTGGCAACGACCTTCGGTGGGGTTGTTGCTTTAGGTTTGAGCGCATGGCTACCGTTCGCCACAGGTTCAGAAACCGTAATGGCAGAATGGGGCTGGCGTGTGCCGTTTTTTATTGGTGTGTTATTAGCACCTATCGGTTGCTGGTTGCGTCTGAGCCTGGAAAATGACGTACCTGAGCCAGTGCGCAATAAAAAAGCTGCTACCAGCGAAAGCGCGTTTTCTCTGCTCCTGCAACATAAGGCGACTATCGTTAATGGCGTTTTACTCGCTATTGGTAGCACGGTCGCAACCTATATCTCCCTCTTTTATTACGGCACCTGGGCGGCGAAGTATCTGGCGATGCCTCAACATTATTCTCATGCAGCGATGTTACTGGCGGGCGTTGTTACGTTTGTGGGTGCGCTGCTTGTGGGGATGTTGTGCGATTCGGTCGGGCGTAAAAAGCTGATTTTAATCTCCCGTGTGATGGTGCTGATCTGTAGCTGGCCGTCATTCTGGCTGTTGGTGAATTACCCAAGCCCTGGCATGTTGCTGACGGTGGTTTTCGTGATGGTCAGCTTTACCACGTTGGGCGGCGTACCTGTGATGCTGCTGATCTCTGAGCTGTTGCCCAAACGTATTCGCGCTCTGGGATTTGCCCTGGTCTATAGCATAGGTGTGGCAATCTTCGGCGGTTTTGCACAATATTTTGCGACACAATCCATTGTGTTACTGGATAGCCTGACGGCTCCGGCGTGGTATCTGGGCGGGGGAACGTTGTTATCGATGTTGGCGTTGTTGTTCGTGAAAGAACCGGCTAAAGAGCTGCAATAATTCTGTCTGGTTGCGTTACTGTTCATTCACAACACGGGATGAATCCAGTATGTTCATTCTTCTGGTATAGTGCCAGCGGTACTTTTGGCAAGGATTCAGACATCGTGATGGGCGTAAGAGCGCAACAAAAAGAAAAAACCCGACGTTCGCTGGTGGAAGCCGCATTTAGCCAGTTAAGCGCTGAACGTAGTTTCGCCAGTTTGAGTTTGCGTGAAGTGGCGCGTGAAGCGGGCATCGCTCCCACCTCTTTTTATCGGCATTTCCGCGACGTAGATGAACTTGGTCTGACAATGGTTGATGAAAGCGGCTTAATGCTGCGTCAGCTAATGCGCCAGGCTCGTCAGCGTATTGCTAAAGGCGGGAGTGTGATCCGTACCTCGGTCTCCACATTTATGGAGTTCATTGGTAATAATCCGAATGCCTTCCGGTTATTATTGCGGGAACGCTCCGGTACCTCCGCTGCATTTCGTGCCGCCGTCGCGCGTGAAATTCAGCACTTCATTGCGGAACTTGCGGACTATCTGGAACTCGAAAACCATATGTCTCGTGCGTTTACTGAAGCGCAGGCTGAAGCCATGGTGACGATTGTCTTCAGTGCAGGCGCCGAGGCGTTGGATGTCGGCATTGAACAACGTCGGCAATTAGAAGAGCGACTGGTACTGCAACTGCGAATGATTTCGAAAGGGGCTTATTACTGGTATCGCCGTGAACAAGATAAAACCGCAATTATTCCGGGAAATGTGAAGGACGAGTAATGAAACAAGCAAATCAAGACAGAGGTACGCTGCTGCTGGCACTGATTGCTGGCTTATCGATTAATGGTACTTTTGCAGCGCTGTTTAGCTCCATTGTGCCATTTTCTGTATTCCCTGTTATTTCCCTGGTACTGACAGTTTACTGCCTGCATCAACGTTACCTTAATCGCACTATGCCTGTCGGTTTACCGGGACTGGCCGCAGCCTGCTTTATTCTCGGTGTATTGCTGTACAGCACTGTGGTTCGAGCGGAATACCCGGATATCGGTTCTAACTTCTTTCCGGCCGTGCTGTCCGTCATTATGGTTTTCTGGATTGGCGCTAAGATGCGTAACCGTAAACAGGACGTTGCTGAGTAATCGGTATCATGCCGGATGCGATGCTGGCGCATCTTATCCGGCCTGGGTTTTACTTCGCAGTCAGTAACACACCGCACTCCATATGATGTGTATAAGGGAACTGATCAAACAGAGCCAGACGTTCAACTTTGTGCGTCTGGCTTAATGTTTCCAGATTCTTACACAGTGTTTCCGGGTTGCAGGAGATATACAGAATACGCGGATACGCCTGCACCATTTTCTCGGTTTCACTGTCCAGACCGCTGCGCGGCGGGTCGACAAAAATGGTTTCGCACTGATAACTCTTTAAGTCGATTCCCTGTAAACGGTTAAACTCGCGTACGCCATTCATCGCTTGGGTAAACTCTTCCGCTGCCATACGAATTATTTGTACGTTATCAATATGGTTAGCGGCAATGTTGTATTGCGCCGCGGCGACTGACGGCTTGGCGATTTCGGTGGCGAGTACCCGATCAAAATTACGCGCCAGAGCTAACGAAAAGTTACCGTTGCCGCAGTACAGCTCCAGTAAATCGCCCTTTGATCCTTTGGTGACGTCCAGCGCCCATTCCAGCATCTGAATATTCATCGCCGCGTTCGGCTGGGTGAAGCTATTCTCCACCTGACGGTAGATCATCTCTTTGCCTGCTACAGGCAGACGTTCGTCGATGTAATCTTGATCCAGCTCGATTTTGGTTTTCGTTGCCCGACCAATCAGATGTACATTCAGATTCTGCGCGCGCAGCGCATCACGCAGAGCTTCCGCCTGCTGACGCCACTCATCGCCCAGCTTTTTATGATACAGCAGGGAAACCACTGCCTGGTTACTTAGCGTGGTGAGGTAATCAATCTGGAACAGCTTGTTGCGCAGAACGGGATTATTACGCACACCCGCAATCATTGCCGTCATTAACTGGTTGATAAGTTCACTGGCGGCAGGAAAGCTCTCTACGCGGATGCGGCTTTTGGTTTGCTGATCGAAAATGATGTGGTACAGGTCATCGCCATCGTGCCAGATGCGGAACTCTGCACGCATCCGGTAATGACTGACCGGCGAGCGAAACACTTCCGGAACCAGGTCAGAAAACGGTGCCATCATACTTTGCAAACGCACCACTTTTTCGGCTAACTGCGCTTCATACTGTTCTGTTGGAAGGTGTTCGGGGGTCATGATGTATCCTGAAAAATTAAAGTACGCGGCGATTGTAGGGATTGCTCATCAGATGTCCAGATCTTGATGAATTCCTATTTGTGAGCTACGTCTGGACAGCAACTTGTTACAACCTGTAGCATCCACTCGCCGGTCCTGTGAGTTAATAGGGAATCCAGTGCAAATCTGGAGCTGACGCGCAGCGGTAAGGAAAGGTGCGATGATTGCGTAATGCTGACACTGCCATCCGGTGGGAAGTCATCATCTCTTTTGTATCCTGTGGATACCCCTCCAAGCCCGAAGACCTGCCGGTCAACGTCGCATCTGGTTCTCATCATCGCGTACTATCGGTGAAACCTGCGGCATCCTTCTTCTATTGTGGATGCTTTACAATGATTAAAAAAGCTTCGCTGCTGACGGCGTTCTCCGTCACGGCATTTTCTGCTTGGGCACAGGACACCAGCCCGGATACTCTCGTCGTTACTGCTAACCGTTTTGAACAGCCTCGTAGCACTGTGCTGGCACCAACGACTGTTGTGACGCGCCAGGATATTGACCGCTGGCAATCGACTTCGGTCAACGATGTGCTGCGTCGTCTTCCGGGCGTGGATATCACTCAAAATGGCGGGTCAGGTCAACTCTCTTCTATTTTTATTCGTGGTACTAATGCCAGTCATGTATTGGTGTTAATTGATGGTGTACGCCTGAATTTGGCGGGGGTGAGTGGTTCTGCTGATCTTAGCCAATTCCCTATTGCGCTGGTGCAACGTGTCGAATATATCCGCGGGCCACGATCCGCCGTTTATGGTTCTGATGCGATAGGCGGGGTAGTGAATATCATCACGACGCGCGATGAGCCGGGAACGGAAATATCAGCGGGATGGGGAAGTAATAGTTATCAGAATTACGATGTCTCTACACAGCAACAACTGGGGGATAAAACACGGGTAACTCTGTTGGGTGATTACGCCTATACCCATGGCTTTGATGTTGTTGCTTATGGCAATACCGGAATGCAAGCGCAGCCAGATAAAGATGGTTTCTTAAGCAAAACGCTTTACGGCGCGCTGGAACATAACTTTACCGATGTCTGGAGCGGTTTTGTGCGCGGCTATGGCTATGATAATCGTACCAATTATGACGCGTATTATTCTCCCGGCTCGCCGCTTCTCGATACCCGTAAACTCTATAGCCAAAGTTGGGACGCCGGGCTGCGCTATAACGGCGAACTGATTAAATCACAACTGATTACCAGTTACAGCCATAGTAAAGATTACAACTATGATCCTCATTATGGTCGTTATGATTCGTCGGCGACGTTGGATGAGATGAAGCAGTACACCATCCAATGGGCAAACAACGTTACCGTTGGGCACGGTAATATTGGTGCGGGTGCTGACTGGCAGAAGCAGACCACGACGCCGGGCACGGGGTATGTTGACGAGGGTTATGATCAGCGTAATACCGGTATCTATCTGACCGGGCTGCAACAAGTCGGCGATTTTACGTTTGAAGGCGCAGCACGCAGCGACGATAACTCTCAGTTTGGTCGTCATGGCACCTGGCAAGCCAGCGCCGGTTGGGAGTTCATTGAAGGGTATCGTTTTATCGCCTCTTATGGCACGTCTTACAAGGCTCCTAATCTTGGGCAACTGTATGGCTTCTACGGTAATCCGAATCTGAATCCTGAGAAAAGTAAACAATGGGAAGGTGCGTTTGAAGGCTTAACCGCTGGGGTGAACTGGCGTATTTCTGGGTATCGTAACGATGTCAGTGATTTGATCGATTATGACGATCACACCCTGAAATATTACAACGAAGGGAAAGCGCGGATTAAAGGTGTCGAGGCGACTGCCAATTTTGATACCGGTCCTCTGATGCATACAGTGAGTTATGATTATGTCGATGCGCGTAACGCGATTACTGATACGCCGCTGTTACGTCGTGCTAAACAGCAGGTGAAATACCAGCTTGACTGGCAACTGTATGACTTCGACTGGGGTATTACTTATCAGTATTTAGGAACTCGTTATGATAAGGATTACTCTTCCTGGCCGTATCAAACTGTGAAAATGGGCGGTGTGAGTTTGTGGGATCTCGCGGTTGCGTATCCAGTCACCTCTCACCTGACAGTTCGTGGTAAAATAGCCAACCTGTTCGACAAAGATTACGAGACAGTCTATGGCTACCAAACTGCAGGACGGGAATACACCTTGTCTGGCAGCTACACCTTCTGAACCACGTCCCACCGTGCTGGTGTTTGACTCCGGCGTCGGTGGGTTGTCGGTCTATGACGAGATCCGCCGCCTCTTACCGGATCTCCATTACATTTATGCTTTCGATAACGTCGCTTTCCCGTATGGCGAAAAGAGCGAAGAGTTTGTTGTTGAGCGCGTGGTGGAAATTGTCACTGCGGTGCAAGAGCATTATCCCCTTGCGCTGGCGGTGGTGGCTTGCAATACAGCCAGTACCGTTTCGCTTCCTGCATTACGCGAAAAGTTCGCTTTCCCGGTTGTCGGTGTTGTGCCGGCAATTAAACCCGCCGCGCGTCTAACTGCTAATGGCATTGTTGGATTGCTGGCAACCCGCGGTACAGTGAAGCGTTCTTATACCCACGAGCTGATCGCCCGTTTCGCCAATGAATGCCAGATAGAAATGCTGGGATCGGCGGAAATGGTTGAATTAGCTGAAGCGAAGCTGCATGGCGAAGACATTTCTCTGGATGCGCTAAAACGTATCTTGCGTCCGTGGTTGAGAATGAAAGAACCGCCAGACACCGTTGTTCTGGGCTGTACCCACTTTCCTCTATTACAAGAAGAGCTATTGCAAGTGCTGCCAGAGGGAACCCGACTGGTGGACTCTGGCGCAGCGATTGCTCGCCGAACGGCCTGGTTGTTAGAGCATGAAGCCCCGGAGGCAAAATCTGCCGACGCCAACATTGCCTTTTGCATGGCAATGACGCCAGAAGCTGAACAATTATTGCCTGTTTTACAGCGCTATGGCTTCAAAACGCTCGAAAAACTGGCAATCCCGGACTGATTTGGTTGAATGTTGCGCACTCGGAAAATTATTTTAAATTTCCTCTTGTCAGGCCGGAATAACTCCCTATAATGCGCCACCACTGACACGGAACAACGGCAAACACGCCGCCGGGTCAGCAGGATTCTCCTGAGAATTCTGACAGAG
>OLIF01000068.1_pt1 | contig 89659 bp, 78 predicted proteins | sample 1609681 | NCBI WGS metagenome assembly OLIF01 (sample SAMEA4350143, study PRJEB24818) | metagenome | biome: human; feature: gut; material: faeces | place: Denmark | collected 2013-09 | reverse complement strand
TCTGCGGCATCGGGCCGTCAGTCGCAGCAACAACCAGGATAGCGCCGTCCATCTGCGCAGCACCGGTGATCATGTTTTTAACATAGTCAGCGTGGCCCGGGCAGTCTACGTGTGCGTAGTGACGGGTCGGGGTGTCATATTCAACGTGAGAAGTGTTGATGGTGATACCACGAGCTTTTTCTTCCGGCGCGTTATCGATCTGGTCGAATGCACGAGCAGCACCGCCGTAGGTTTTAGCCAGTACGGTGGTGATTGCAGCGGTCAGAGTAGTTTTACCGTGGTCAACGTGGCCGATAGTACCAACGTTAACGTGCGGTTTTGTACGTTCAAATTTTTCTTTAGACACGGCTATATTCCTTACTATAGTGCTCTCCCCTTCAGGAGAGAGCACGGGACTTTGGTATTAACCCTGAGGCTTATTTACCACGGGCTTCAATTACGGCCTGAGCAACGTTACTCGGCGCTTCATCATACTTCAGGAATTCCATAGTGTATGATGCACGACCTTTGGTCAGAGAACGCAGCTGAGTTGCGTATCCGAACATTTCAGACAGCGGTACTTCAGCGTGGATCTTAACGCCAGTAACTTCAGATTCCTGACCTTTGAGCATACCACGACGACGGCTCAAGTCACCGATAACGTCACCGGTGTTCTCTTCTGGAGTTTCTACTTCAACCTTCATGATCGGCTCAAGCAGAACTGGTTTCGCTTTCTTAAAGCCTTCTTTAAAGGCGATAGAAGCAGCCAGTTTAAACGCCAGTTCAGAGGAGTCAACGTCATGGTAAGAACCGAAGTGCAGACGAATACCCATGTCTACTACCGGGTAGCCTGCCAGCGGACCTGCTTTCAGCTGTTCCTGGATACCTTTATCAACGGCCGGGATGTATTCGCCAGGGATTACACCACCTTTAATGTCGTTGATGAACTCGTAGCCTTTCGGGTTTGAACCCGGCTCCAGCGGGTACATGTCGATAACAACATGACCATACTGACCACGACCACCAGACTGTTTCGCGTGTTTACCTTCAACATCGGTAACTTTCTGGCGGATAGTTTCACGGTAAGCAACCTGCGGTTTACCTACGTTCGCTTCAACGTTGAATTCACGCTTCATACGGTCAACGATGATGTCGAGGTGCAGTTCGCCCATACCCGCGATGATGGTCTGGTTAGATTCTTCGTCAGTCCATACACGGAAAGACGGGTCTTCTTTAGCCAGACGGCCCAGAGCCAGACCCATTTTTTCCTGGTCAGCTTTGGTTTTCGGTTCAACTGCGATGGAGATTACCGGCTCAGGGAATTCCATACGTTCCAGAATGATCGGCGCATCCGGGTCACACAGGGTGTCACCCGTGGTTACGTCTTTCAGACCGATTGCAGCTGCGATGTCACCCGCGCGAACTTCTTTGATCTCTTCACGTTTGTTAGCGTGCATCTGAACGATACGACCGAAACGCTCACGTGCAGCTTTCACGGAGTTCAGTACGGTATCACCAGAGTTAACCACACCGGAGTACACACGGAAGAAGGTCAGGTTACCAACAAACGGGTCGGTAGCGATTTTGAACGCCAGTGCAGAGAACGGCTCGTCATCACTTGCGTGACGTTCAGCCGGAGTATCTTTACCGTCGTCCAGGATACCGTTGATCGCAGGTACGTCAACCGGGGATGGCAGGTAATCAATTACCGCATCCAGCATCGCCTGAACACCTTTGTTCTTGAACGCAGAACCACAGGTTACCAGGATGATTTCGTTGTTCAGAACGCGCTGACGCAGAGCACCTTTGATTTCTGCTTCAGTCAGTTCTTCACCACCCAGATATTTTTCCATCAGCTCTTCAGAAGCTTCAGCTGCGGATTCGATCAGGTTCTGGTGCCATTCATTAGCCAGTTCAACCATGTCTGCCGGGATATCTTCGTATTCGAAGGTTACGCCCTGGTCAGCGTCGTTCCAGTTGATAGCTTTCATTTTCACCAGGTCAACAACACCGGTGAAATGTTCTTCAGCACCAATTGCCAGCTGCAGCGGAACCGGGTTCGCGCCCAGACGGGTTTTGATCTGGTTAACAACTTTCAGGAAGTTCGCACCCATGCGGTCCATTTTGTTAACGAACGCAATACGCGGAACTTTATATTTGTTTGCCTGACGCCATACGGTTTCAGACTGCGGCTGAACACCACCAACTGCGCAGTAAACCATTACCGCACCATCGAGAACACGCATGGAACGTTCTACTTCGATTGTGAAGTCAACGTGCCCCGGGGTGTCGATGATGTTGATGCGATGCGGCTCATACTGCTTAGCCATACCAGACCAGAATGCAGTAGTCGCAGCGGAAGTGATGGTAATACCACGTTCCTGCTCCTGCTCCATCCAGTCCATGGTTGCAGCGCCGTCATGAACTTCACCGATTTTATGGTTTACACCGGTGTAGAACAGAATACGTTCGGTAGTAGTGGTTTTACCGGCGTCGATGTGCGCACTGATACCGATGTTACGGTAGCGTGCGATGGGTGTTGTACGAGCCATTTGTTTCCTCGTTTATCTTTTAGGCGTTCAATTTAAGTAGCCCAAAGCGGGCTGCTTACTGGAAGCGCCCGCCTGGTGACTAAAACTCCGAAGGGATTACCAACGGTAGTGTGCGAACGCCTTGTTGGCTTCGGCCATACGGTGAACGTCTTCACGTTTCTTAACTGCAGTACCTTTGTTTTCTGCAGCATCAGAAAGTTCGTTCGCCAGGCGCAGAGCCATGGATTTATCACCGCGTTTACGAGCAGCTTCAACGATCCAACGCATTGCCAGAGCATTACGACGAACCGGACGGACTTCAACTGGTACCTGATAAGTAGAACCACCAACGCGGCGAGACTTAACTTCTACAGTCGGGCGCACGTTTTCGAGAGCTACTTCGAATGCTTCCAGTTCAGATTTACCAGAGCGCTGAGCCAGGGTCTCCAGCGCGCTGTATACGATAGATTCAGCAGTAGATTTTTTACCATCTACCATCAGGATATTTACAAATTTAGCCAGCAGTTCTGATCCGAACTTCGGATCCGGCAGAATTTTACGCTGACCAATGACGCGACGACGTGGCATGGAAATACTCCGTTGTTAATTCAGGATTGTCCAAAACTCTACGAGTTTAGTTTGACATTTAAGTTAAAACGTTTGGCCTTACTTAACGGAGAACCATTAAGCCTTAGGACGCTTCACGCCATACTTGGAACGAGCCTGCTTACGGTCTTTAACGCCGGAGCAGTCAAGCGCACCACGTACGGTGTGGTAACGAACACCCGGGAGGTCTTTAACACGACCGCCACGGATCAGGATCACGGAGTGCTCCTGCAGGTTGTGACCTTCACCACCGATGTAGGAAGTCACTTCGAAACCGTTAGTCAGACGAACACGGCACACTTTACGCAGCGCGGAGTTCGGTTTTTTAGGAGTGGTAGTATATACACGAGTACATACGCCACGTTTTTGCGGGCATGCTTCCAGCGCAGGCACGTTGCTTTTCGCAACTTTGCGAGCACGTGGTTTGCGTACCAGCTGGTTAACTGTTGCCATTAAATAGCTCCTGGTTTTAGCTTTTGCTTCGTAAACACGTAATAAAACGTCCTCACACAATATGAGGACGCCGAATTTTAGGGCGATGCCGAAAAGGTGTCAAGAAATATACAACGATCCCGCCATCACCAGGCCAACTGGCTGGTGTGCTTAACCGTAAGTCTGACGAAATCAGTATAGTCAATCGGGATGATGTCGTTCGAAATTTGACCAGCCAAACCGCGGGCAATAAGGTCTTCGTTAAGGGCATAGACCTTAATGGGGGCATTACGCAGGCTTTCAAGGAAACGGTTACCATCAACAGCGGCAGTGACGCCATCCTGCAATAACAGCAACTCATCTCCTTCACTGACAAGACGCAGTAGTGCAGGAAAATCCGTCAGCCAGGGTGAGCGATGTAATGTATGCAGCATAGGCGTCTCAAAATCTCAAAATGACATCATAATTGCCGAGTTCCTGACGAAGTACTTCCGGTTCGAGGGGAGTGACCTCCACCACGAATGAAGTTTGCATGGCTAACCCACGTTCACGCAAAGAAGCCGCACAAACCCAACACCGTTCAATGTCATACAGGCCCAGCAGTTTAAAGGTGGCGATATAATCACGTGCCAGCACAGTATCAGGCTTTTGTCCTGGCAGAAGCTGAAAAACACCATCGGCGATAAAGAAGACCGCGAGTTCATCAGTTAAAGCGGAAGTGGCGAGTAAAGCATCTAATCCTTCCCGGCCTGAAGCTGTACCATGAGGCGCAGTAGAAAAAACAAACGCAATTCGTTTCATCAGAACTGTACCACCCTGTCACAGGTCAGCGAGGCTTCCGCCAGCGCACCAAGTCCGCTTAAGGTAAAGCCTGGCTGAAGGTTAGCTGATGTCAGACCTAATCTTCCTGCCTCAGTTTCATCGACAACACCACGGCGTAATGCTGCCGCCACGCAAATATTCAGCGCCACGTTGTGCTGTGTATTCAATTGTTGCCAGCCGCGCACGAGATCAAATTCATCACTCGCCGGTGAGGTCAACTGATTAGCGTTATAGACGCCTTCCCGGTAGAAAAAAACGCTGCTTAGCTCATAGCCTTCTGCTATCAGCGCCTGTGCAAACTGAAAAGCACTACTCGCCTGCTGCGTACCGTATGCCGGCCCGGTCACCACGATAGCAAAACGCATTACTTATCTTGCCCCTGGAAGTCGCCGTTTTTGAACTGGCGAATATAGAGATAGACAGTATGTTTGGAAATGTTCAGGCGGTCAGCAACCTGGTTGATGGCATCTTTGATATCGAAGATGCCTTTCTCATACAGATTTAGCACGATCTGACGATTTTTAGCGTTATTAGAAACATTGCGATCGGCGTTCACTTCTTCAATGGTGAACTCCAGCGTTTGCGTAACCAGATCTTCAACGGAAGAAGCAAAGTTGACGCTTGAACCAACGTCAGGAGTTTCAGGCGGCACAAAGGTGCTCATAATCTGCGAGAAAGGAACATCAAGATTCATATTGATGCATAACAGACCAATCACCCGTTGTTCGCGGTTACGAATGGCGATGGTCAGAGACTTCATTAATACGCCGCTTTTGGCGCGAGTAAAATAGCATTTAGAAACACTGCTATCCGCTCCCGTCATATCATGCAGCATACGTAGCGCCAGGTCGGTAATCGGTGAACCAATCTTCCGGCCTGTATGTTCGCCGTTAGCAATTCGAATGGCCGAACATTTTAAATCCTGCAAAGAGTGCAAAACGATTTCACAGTGGGAGCCAATGAGCATCGCTAACCCGTCCACTACCGCTTCGTAGGATTTCAGAATATCAAAATCGGTCTGGTCGAAAGGACGTTGGTCCAGTAAATCCAACTCACTGGTTTCGTTGGTTAAAAGCGACCTGGACATGAAAAAAAACACTCCTTTTCAGGAACCTGTCGTTAACTTTTCAGGGCAGGCTCATTAATGATGCGGGTAACTAAATTAATACAGCGGAGGTTCCGCTTTCCAGTACTAATTATATCCGGCCTGCAATAAAAAAACCGCCGCCTGGTCAGGCGGCGGTTCTCAATGCTTATTTTTTAGCTGCTTTCGCGTCTGCGTCTGCCGCTGCTTCTGGTTTCGCATCAGCCTTCGGCGCCGGCTTCACATCCAGCAGTTCTACATCGAACACCAGCGTAGAATTCGGTGGAATTCCCGGAACGCCCGCTTTGCCATAAGCCAGCTCTGGTGGAATAACCAGCTTGATCTTGCCGCCTTTCTTGATGTTTTTCAGACCTTCAGTCCAGCCTGGGATCACACCGTCCAGACGGAAAGAGAGCGGTTCGCCACGGGTGTAAGAGTTATCAAACTCTTTACCGTCGATCAGCGTACCTTTGTAGTTTACGACTACAGTATCGCTGTCTTTCGGCGCTTCGCCAGAGCCTGCTTTCTCTACCTGGTAAACCAGGCCAGTAGAAGAGGTTTTCACACCTTTCTCTTTAGCAAATTTCTCGCGATATTCTTTACCTTTCGCTTCGTTATCAGCCGCGTCTTTTTCCATCTTCGCCTGAGCAGCAGACTTCACGCGTGCTTCAAATGCCTGCAAAGTCTGTTCGATCTCTTGATCGGAAAGCTTGCTCTTATCCGCAAACGCATCCTGAACACCAGCGATCAGCTGATCTTTATCCAGTTTGATGCCCAGCTTTTCTTGCTCTTTCAGAGAGTTTTCCATGTAACGACCCAGCGAAGCGCCCAGTGCGTAAGCTGATTTTTGATCGTCATTTTTGAACTCTGCTTTGCTGTCAGCAGTTGCAGCAGGTTTCGCAGCTTCAGCAGCAAAGGTGATTGGCGCATGCAGAGCAACGGCCATAGTGGTCGCCAGCAGCGTGACTTTAAACAGTGATTTCATCCATATCTCCAGGATCGGGGGCATCTCACCCCTGGGTTAACTATTATCAGAAGGGTACTATAAAGCGTTGTCGAACAAATCTACATACGGACACGCTCTATTATCATCTATTTTCAGACTCTTTTTGTTTAAATTAGTTTCGATGCTGCAAAATGAATGCTGTCTCTGGCAACAAAGTTAAGTAGAATCCGCGGTGATTATTCGACAAAAGAGGTGAACCATGCAGGATTTATCTATGGAAGCACGCCTGGCAGAGCTGGAGAGTCGACTGGCTTTTCAGGAAATCACCATTGAAGAACTGAACGTCACGGTAACCGCTCATGAAATGGAGATGGCGAAACTGCGCGATCATCTGCGCCTGCTGACCGAGAAGTTAAAAGCCAGCCAGCCGTCAAACATCGCTTCGCAGGCTGAAGAAACGCCGCCGCCGCATTATTGAGGCGAAAAAAAAGCGGGACATACCCGCTTTTTTGATACCTTTACAGTATTAGTGGCAACCGCAACCGCCGTTACCCTTACCGCCACAGCAGCCTTCACCGCCGTGTTCATGGCCATGATCGTGACCATGACCGCCGCAGCAACCTTCATGATCGTGATGATGATCGTGAGCACCATGAACGTGACCATGAGCCAGTTCTTCTTCGGTCGCTTCGCGAATCGCCACAACTTCAACGTTGAATTTCAGATTCTGACCCGCCAGCATGTGGTTACCATCAACCACGACGTGATCATCTTCAACGGCGGTGATTTCAACCGGTACTGGCCCCTGGTCAGTTTCAGCCAGGAAGCGCATACCCACTTGCAGTTCGTCAACGCCCATAAAGACGTCTTTAGGAACGCGCTGAACCAGGTTTTCGTCGTACTGACCGTAAGCGTCGTTCGCACCAACAGCGACATCAAATTTGTCGCCAACTTCATGACCTTCCAGCGCCGTTTCCAGGCCAGAGATCAGGGAACCGTGACCATGCAGGTAGTCCAGCGGCGCACTCACCGGAGACTCATCAACCAACACACCGTCTTCTGTACGTACCTGATAGGCCAGGCTGACCACCAGGTCTTTTGCTACTTTCATGATATCTCCTGAGCATGGGAAGAATAGTGGCGCAGATTGTATCGGAATTCTGCAGCCGTGTACTCACTAGCTTAAAAAAACTCGGCACATATCGCTAGTCCGGATGAAAAATCCCGATAACTTGCTCATCTTTGCGAACGTGATCGCGAGCTTCTTTATCGACTTCCCGCATCTGGTGTCCACACTTAACGCATTCAACAATATCAATATTATTTTCGTGCCACATCGCCATGGCGTCTTGCGCCTGACAGGCTGGACATTTCGCGCCAGCGATAAAACGTTTTCGGATTGCCATCGTTATCCTCTACTCAAATTCATCCCAGCCATCCAACTGGCGTCGTTCTTGTTGCATTTCACGCTGGAAAATCTCTTCCAGTTCGCGTCGGGCTTCCCTGGCGCGAGAAATTTGTACCGTATCGGTATGCATAGGAATTAGCTCTCGCAGCATCCGCATATCCAGGCGTCGAAAATGCAGTTGCGCCCGCTGTGCCTGATGCGGATGCATCCCCAAAGAAACCAGCGCCTTGCGCCCAAGTTCCAACGCACTGGAGAATGTCTCGCGGGAAAACTGCGTCACCCCTGCCTGTAATAACTCATGTGCTTCCACACGTCCGCGCGCTCGTGCAAGAATATGCAAATGTGGGAAATGTTGCTGGCAAACCTCCACCAGCTTCATAGTGTCTTCCGGTTCGTTACAGGTAATAACGATAGACTCTGCGGCCTCTGCGCCTGCGGAGCGTAAAAGGTCAACTTGCGTGGCGTCGCCGTAATAAACTTTGTAGCCATATTTGCGCATCAGGTTAACGGCGCTGATATCCCGCTCCAGCACGGTAATGCGCATTTTATTTGCCATCAGCAAACGACCAATCACCTGACCAAAACGCCCAAAGCCCACGACAATGACCTGCGGTTTATCATCGTTGACCCATGGTTTTTCGTCTTCTTCTTCCGGTCCGTTAAACTGTCGGGATAGCCATTTATCTACCAGCTTCATCAGTAGCGGCGTGGTCATCATGGAAAGCGTCACCGTCACCAGCAACAGCGCCATCTGGTCGCCCTGGAATAAGCGTTGTGAAGAAGCGGTAGAAAAGAGGACAAAGGCAAACTCACCGCCCTGACTCAACACGCCAGCAAACTGCATCCGCTCTGAGCTACGCACGCCATACAATCGCGCCAGCAGATACAGCACGAGAATTTTCACCGCCACCAGCACAACCACACTTATCACTACCCACAACAGATGGGTATAAAGCACCCCGAGGTTGAGCGACATGCCGACAGAGATAAAGAACAAACCAAGCAGCAAGCCTTTGAAGGGATCGATAGCCGTTTCCAGTTCATGGCGATATTCACTTTCCGCCAGTAGCACACCCGCAATAAACGTACCGAGCGCCATCGACAACCCCAGCGCATCCATAAACAATGCGGAACCCAACACCAGCAGCAGCGTCGCAGCGGTGAACACTTCCCGCACGCCAGAAGCTGCAATAAAACGGAATACCGGACGCAGTAAATAGCGCCCGCCAATCAGCATGCCGACAAACGCCAGCACCTTCATGCCGATCTTCATCCAGTCGAAATGTTCGTCTGCCGAACCCGCCAACAACGGCACTAACGCCAGTGCCGGGATCACCGCCAGATCCTGAAACAGCAGTACCGAGAAACCTAACTGGCCGGATTCGCTGCGATTCATCCCTTTCTCACGCATCAATTGCAACGCCATTGCAGTTGAAGACATCGCAAGGCCAATGCCACCGACCACCGCCGCCTGCCAGGCGAAATCCGTCAGCATCAATAATCCCGCCAGCAACGCCGCGCTTAACAGCACCTGTGCCGCGCCTACGCCAAAAATCGAACGCCGCAGTTGCCAAAGCTTGGAGGGATTCAACTCAAGGCCGATGATAAACATCAGGAATACCACGCCGAGTTCTGAAAAATGGAGGATCTCATCGACGTCGCTAATAAACCCCAGCCCCCACGGGCCAATCGCAATCCCCGCCAGCAAATATCCCAACACTGCACCAATACCCAGCCGCGATGCCAGCGGCACCGCAGCCACCGCCGCGAAGAGAAACAGCACTCCCGCGAGTAAAAAATCAGAACCTTCCATCAGCGGCCTCCTGGAGACAGCGGATTTGCCAGCCAGTCACCGTAGGCTCTGGCGTGGCTCGCCAGCTCCTGTGCGCTTTGCCGTCTCGCCCGGTAAATAATGATGGGGCTTAACCAATGCATCCGGCACATGCCCGCCGCCAGTTCAAAGGGGCGCAGAACATCGCTCATCGGGTAGCGATTCAACGCGTCATAACGGTAAGCACTTTCCGGCTCCCCGGTGGTAATCACGCTACGCCAGTACTTTCCCGCCAGTTGGTTTCCCCCCGGTCCGCTGGCAAAACCACGGCTTAATACCCGGTCCAGCCACTCTTTCAGTAGCGCCGGGCAGCTATAGGTATAAAGAGGATGCTGAAAGACAATCACCTCGTGCTCGCGCAGTAATGCCTGCTCACGAGAGATATCAATAAAAAAGTCGGGATAGTGCGCGTAAAGGTCGTGCACGGTAACATTGCTGAGCTGCGTGGCCGGTTTAAGCAGAACCCGGTTTGCCACCGAGTCCTGAGATTCCGGATGGGCATACAGCAGCAAAACTTTCGCTGGCTGAGACATCATCCCCCTCCCGGTATGGTTTTTGTGTATAGTCGCTGTTTTGGGCTACCATTGCGCCTGGTGCGGCAGCTCGCCCATACATTACATTATCATAATGATAAGTTAACATAGTCTGAACATACGGCGCCTTATGATTGTTTTCTCCTCGTTACAAATTCGTCGCGGCGTGCGCGTCCTGCTGGATAATGCCACCGCCACCATTAACCCTGGTCAGAAAGTCGGCCTGGTGGGTAAAAACGGCTGCGGTAAATCTACCCTGCTCGCATTGCTGAAAAATGAAATCAGCGCCGACGGCGGCAGCTACACCTTCCCTGGTAGCTGGCAACTGGCGTGGGTGAATCAGGAAACACCAGCACTACCACAAGCAGCGCTGGAATATGTCATTGATGGCGACCGCGAATATCGCCAACTGGAAGTACAACTCCACGACGCCAACGAACGTAACGACGGGCACGCCATTGCCACCATTCACGGCAAGCTGGACGCTATCGACGCGTGGAGTATTCGTTCCCGCGCCGCCAGCCTGCTGCACGGCCTCGGTTTCAGCAATGAGCAACTGGAGCGTCCGGTGAGCGATTTCTCCGGTGGCTGGCGTATGCGCCTTAACCTCGCTCAGGCGTTGATTTGCCGTTCAGACTTACTGCTGCTCGACGAACCGACAAACCACCTCGATCTCGATGCCGTTATCTGGCTGGAAAAATGGCTGAAGAGCTATCAGGGTACATTGATCCTGATCTCCCACGACCGTGACTTTCTCGATCCGATCGTCGATAAAATCATTCATATCGAACAGCAAAATATGTTCGAGTACACCGGTAACTACAGCTCCTTTGAAGTACAGCGCGCTACCCGTCTGGCGCAACAACAGGCGATGTACGAAAGCCAGCAAGAGCGCGTGGCACATCTGCAAAGTTACATCGATCGTTTCCGCGCCAAAGCCACTAAAGCAAAACAGGCCCAAAGCCGCATTAAGATGCTCGAGCGTATGGAGTTGATTGCTCCCGCGCACGTCGACAACCCGTTCCGCTTTAGCTTCCGCGCACCGGAAAGCCTGCCAAATCCGTTGTTGAAGATGGAAAAAGTCAGCGCAGGCTATGGCGATCGCATTATTCTCGATTCGATAAAACTGAATCTGGTACCGGGTTCGCGCATTGGTCTGTTAGGCCGCAACGGCGCAGGTAAATCAACATTAATCAAACTGTTAGCTGGAGAACTGGCGCCAGTCAGCGGTGAAATTGGTCTGGCGAAAGGGATCAAACTCGGCTACTTCGCCCAGCATCAACTGGAGTATCTGCGCGCCGACGAATCACCTATTCAACATCTGGCACGTTTAGCGCCGCAAGAGCTGGAGCAAAAACTGCGTGACTACCTCGGCGGCTTTGGTTTCCAGGGCGATAAAGTAACCGAAGAAACGCGCCGCTTCTCCGGTGGGGAAAAAGCCCGCCTGGTGCTGGCATTAATTGTCTGGCAGCGTCCGAATCTGCTGCTGCTCGACGAACCGACCAACCACCTTGACCTCGACATGCGTCAGGCACTCACCGAAGCATTAATCGAGTTCGAAGGCGCGCTGGTCGTCGTTTCGCACGACCGCCATTTACTGCGTTCCACTACTGACGATCTCTATCTGGTTCACGATCGTAAAGTCGAACCGTTTGACGGCGATCTGGAAGATTATCAACAGTGGTTGAGCGACGTACAAAAACAGGAAACTCAAACCGACGAAGCGCCGAAAGAGAACGCCAACAGCGCCCAGGCGCGTAAAGATCAGAAGCGTCGGGAAGCAGAATTACGTGCGCAAACTCAGCCCCTGCGTAAAGAGATTGCTCGTCTGGAAAAAGAGATGGAGGCGCTAAACACGCAACTGATGCAGGCGGAAGAGAAACTTGCCGACAGCGAACTGTACGACCAGAGCCGTAAAGCAGAACTGACCGCCTGCCTGCAACAACAAGCCAGCGCCAAATCCAGACTGGAAGAGTGCGAAATGGCGTGGCTGGAAGCCCAGGAACAACTTGAGCTGATGCTGCAGGAAGGCCAAAGCAACTGATGGTGCAGATAACGGCAACCGATCTCAACGACGCCAGCAGCAGTGCTGAGTTCACCCCCATGCGCGGTTTCAGTAATTGCCATCTGCAAACCATGCTGCCGCGTCTGTTTCGTCGTCAGGTGAAATTCACCCCGTACTGGCAGCGGCTGGAACTGCCCGACGGCGATTTTGTCGATCTCGCGTGGAGTGAAGATCCCGCACAGGCGCAACATAAACCGCGTCTGGTTGTGTTTCACGGGCTGGAAGGCAGCCTCAATAGCCCTTATGCGCATGGTCTGGTCGAGGCGGCGCAAAAGCGCGGCTGGCTGGGCGTGGTGATGCATTTTCGCGGATGCAGCGGTGAGCCAAACCGTATGCACCGCATTTACCATTCGGGCGAAACCGAAGACGCCAGTTGGTTTTTACGCTGGCTGCAACGCGAGTTTAGTCATGCGCCAACGGCTGCCGTCGGCTATTCGCTCGGCGGTAATATGCTGGCCTGTTTGCTGGCAAAAGAAGGCAATGATCTCCCGATTGATGCGGCAGTGATTGTCTCTGCGCCGTTTATGCTGGAGGCCTGTAGTTACCATATGGAAAAGGGCTTTTCCCGCGTTTATCAGCGTTACTTGCTGAACCTGTTAAAAGCCAATGCCGCGCGCAAGCTGGCAGCCTACCCCGGAACACTGCCGATTAATCTCGCGCAGTTAAAATCGGTACGTCGCATCCGTGAATTTGACGATCTAATCACCGCCAGAATTCACGGCTACGCTGACGCTATCGACTATTATCGTCAGTGTAGCGCCATGCCAATGCTCAATCGGATAGCCAAACCGACACTGATTATTCACGCCAAAGACGATCCGTTTATGGATCATCAGGTGATCCCGAAACCGGAAAGTCTCCCCCCGCAGGTGGAGTATCAGCTGACTGAACATGGCGGTCATGTTGGCTTTATTGGCGGTACATTACTTCATCCGCAAATGTGGCTGGAGTCACGCATTCCTGACTGGTTAACAACGTATCTGGAGGCGAAATCATGTTGATTCCGTGGCAAGACCTCTCCCCCGAAACGCTGGAAAATTTAATTGAAAGCTTTGTGTTACGTGAAGGCACCGATTATGGTGAACATGAGCGTACACTTGAACAGAAAGTCGCCGACGTCAAACGCCAGCTACAGTGCGGAGAAGCGGTGCTGGTATGGTCGGAGCTGCACGAAACGGTCAATATCATGCCGCGCAGTCAGTTTCGCGAATAACCTGCAACCGTCGGCGGACGAGATAATAATGATAGCTAAGTCATGGAGTTACTATGTCTGCCAAACATCCGGTCATTGCGGTAACAGGATCCAGCGGCGCGGGGACCACCACCACCAGCCTCGCGTTTCGTAAAATATTCGCGCAGTTAAATCTGCATGCAGCCGAGGTGGAAGGCGACAGTTTTCACCGTTATACCCGCCCGGAAATGGACATGGCGATCCGCAAAGCGCGCGACGCCGGGCGGCATATCAGCTACTTCGGCCCCGAAGCGAACGACTTCGGCCTTCTGGAACAAACCTTCATTGAATACGGTCAGAGCGGCAAAGGGAAATCTCGCAAATATCTGCATACCTACGATGAAGCCGTACCGTGGAATCAAGTACCGGGGACATTCACCCCTTGGCAATCTTTACCGGAACCCACTGATGTCCTGTTTTATGAAGGTTTACACGGCGGCGTAGTCACGCCACAGCATAACGTTGCGCAGCATGTGGACTTACTGGTCGGCGTGGTGCCTATCGTTAACCTTGAGTGGATTCAAAAACTGATCCGTGACACCAGCGAGCGCGGGCACTCACGAGAAGCAGTGATGGACTCGGTAGTGCGTTCAATGGAAGACTATATCAACTACATCACACCGCAGTTTTCCCGCACCCATCTTAACTTCCAGCGCGTTCCCACCGTCGACACCTCAAACCCGTTCGCGGCAAAAGGTATCCCGTCGCTGGATGAAAGCTTTGTGGTGATCCATTTTCGTAATCTGGAAGGGATCGATTTCCCCTGGCTGCTGGCGATGTTGCAAGGCTCATTCATTTCCCACATCAATACGTTAGTGGTGCCTGGCGGCAAAATGGGTCTGGCAATGGAATTAATTATGCTGCCGCTGGTGCAACGATTGATGGAAGGAAAGAAAATCGAGTAACACTGCTATTACGCCGGATAAAATACTATCCGGCTTCACAACGGGATAGTTAAATCACGCGGCAACCACTTCATACGAGTGAGTAATATTCACCGCTTTTTCCAGCATCAGCGCCACTGAACAATATTTCTCGGCAGAAAGATCAACCGCACGCGCAACCGCTGCGTCTTTTAAGTCACGACCGGTGACAATAAAATGCAGATTAATGTGCGTAAACAGGCGTGGCGCCTCTTCGCGGCGTTCAGAGGTCAGTTTTACTTCACAATCGACCACATCCTGACGCGCTTTTTGCAGAATAGACACCACATCAATGGCACTACAACCACCTGCCGCCATCAACACCATTTCCATCGGACTGGGTGCTTTATCGCCAGAATTGCCGTCCATTAAAATCTGGTGACCAGAGGCGGATTCGCCCAGAAAAGTTAACCCTTCGACCCACTTCACACGCGCTTGCATAATTGGAACTCCATTGCATCAATTTTCCTGACAGAGTACGCGTACTGACCAAATCGCGCAACGGAAGGCGACTTGGGTCATGCTGAAGCGAGACACCAGGAGACACAAGGCGAAAGCTATGCTAAAACAGTCAGGATGCTACAGTAATACATTGATGTACTGCATGTATACAAAGGACGTCACATTACCGTGCAGTACAGTTGATAGCCCCTTCCCAGGTAGCGGGAAGCATATTTCGGCAATCCAGAGACAGCGGCGTTATCTGGCTCTGGAGAAAGCTTATAACAGAGGATAACCGCGCATGGTGCTTGGCAAACCGCAAACAGACCCGACTCTCGAATGGTTCTTGTCTCATTGCCACATTCATAAGTACCCATCCAAGAGCACGCTTATTCACCAGGGTGAAAAAGCGGAAACGCTGTACTACATCGTTAAAGGCTCTGTGGCAGTGCTGATCAAAGACGAAGAGGGTAAAGAAATGATCCTCTCCTATCTGAATCAGGGTGATTTTATTGGCGAACTGGGCCTGTTTGAAGAAGGCCAGGAGCGTAGCGCATGGGTACGTGCGAAAACGGCCTGTGAAGTGGCTGAAATTTCATACAAAAAATTTCGCCAACTGATTCAGGTAAACCCGGATATTCTGATGCGTCTCTCTGCACAGATGGCGCGTCGTCTGCAAGTCACTTCAGAGAAAGTGGGCAACCTGGCGTTCCTTGACGTTACAGGTCGCATCGCGCAGACGCTGCTGAATCTGGCCAAACAGCCTGATGCCATGACTCACCCGGACGGTATGCAAATCAAAATTACTCGCCAGGAAATCGGTCAGATTGTCGGCTGTTCCCGTGAAACCGTAGGGCGCATCCTGAAGATGCTGGAAGATCAAAATCTGATCTCCGCACACGGTAAAACCATCGTCGTTTACGGCACCCGTTAATCCCGTCGGAGTGGCGCGTTACTGAATAGCGCGCCATTTTGTTTAACCCGATGTGGCGCAGACTGATTTATCATCCCGATATCAACTATGCACTACGCCAAACGCTGGTGCTATGTTTGCCCGTGGCCGTTGGGTTAATGCTTGGTGAGTTAAGATTTGGTCTTCTCTTCTCCCTGGTTCCCGCCTGCTGTAACATCGCGGGGCTTGATACTCCCCACAAACGTTTTTTCAAACGCTTAATCATTGGCGCGTCGCTGTTTGCTACCTGTAGTTTGCTGACGCAACTCTTACTGACAAAAGATGTTCCCCTACCCTTTCTACTGACCGGGTTAACCCTGATGCTTGGCGTCACTGCCGAACTGGGGCCTTTACACGCTAAATTACTCCCCGCATCGCTGCTGGCCGCCATTTTTACCTTAAGTCTGGCAGGATACATGCCAGTCTGGGAACCGTTGCTCATCTACGCATTAGGCACGCTCTGGTACGGGCTGTTCAACTGGTTTTGGTTCTGGCTCTGGCGCGAACAACCGCTACGCGAGTCACTTAGCTTGCTGTACCGTGAACTGGCAGATTATTGCGAAGCCAAATATAGCCTGCTTACCCAGCATACCGATCCTGAAAAAGCATTGCCGCCGCTGCTGGTGCGTCAGCAAAAAGCCGTTGATTTAATTACCCAGTGCTATCAGCAAATGCATATGCTTTCCGCGCAAAATAATACCGATTACAAGCGGATGCTGCGTATTTTCCAGGAAGCGCTGGACTTACAGGAGCATATTTCGGTCAGTTTGCATCAACCTGAAGAGGTGCAAAAGCTGGTCGAGCGTAGCCATGCTGAAGAGGTTATCCGCTGGAATGCGCAAACCGTCGCCACTCGTCTGCGCGTACTGGCTGATGACATTCTTTACCATCGCCTGCCAACACGTTTTACGATGGAAAAGCAAATTGGCGCACTGGAGAAAATTGCCCGCCAGCACCCGGATAACCCCGTAGGGCAGTTCTGTTACTGGCATTTCAGTCGCATTGCCCGCGTGTTGCGTACGCAAAGGCCGCTTTATGCTCGCGACCTGTTGGCCGATAAACAACGCCGGATGCCTTTACTCCCGGCGCTGAAAAGCTATCTCTCATTGAAATCTCCGGCGTTGCGTAATGCCGGACGACTGAGCGTGATGTTAAGCGTTGCCAGCTTGATGGGAACTGCTTTGCATTTACCGAAATCGTACTGGATCCTGATGACCGTGTTGCTGGTAACGCAAAATGGCTATGGTGCGACTCGCTTGCGGATTGTGAATCGTTCCGTCGGAACTGTCGTTGGGTTAATCATTGCAGGCGTGGCGCTGCACTTCAAAATACCGGAAGGCTACACCCTGACGCTGATGCTACTCACCACGCTCGCCAGCTATCTGATATTGCGCAAAAACTACGGCTGGGCGACGGTCGGTTTTACCATTACCGCCGTGTATACCCTGCAATTGCTGTGGCTGAACGGCGAGCAGTACATCATTCCTCGTCTTATCGATACCATCATTGGTTGTTTGATTGCTTTCGGTGGCACGGTCTGGCTGTGGCCGCAATGGCAGAGCGGCTTATTGCGGAAAAACGCCCATGATGCTTTAGAAACCTATCAGGAAGCGATTCGTCTGATTCTGAGTAAAGATCCACAACCTACACCACTGGCCTGGCAGCGAATGCGGGTGAATCAAGCGCATAACACCCTCTATAACTCATTAAATCAGGCGATGCAGGAACCCGCATTTAACAGCCATTACCTGGCCGATATGAAACTGTGGGTAACGCACAGTCAGTTTATTGTTGAGCATATTAATGCCATGACCACACTGGCGCGGGAACATCGGACATTACCGCCGGAGCTGGCACAAGAATATTTGCAGTCTTGTGAAATTGCCATTCAGCGTTGTCAACAGCGGCTGGAGTATGACGAACCGGGAAGTTCTGGCGATACCAATATTATGGATGCGCCGGAGATGCAGCCGCACGAAGGTGCGGCAGGTACGCTGGAACAGCATTTACAGCGGGTTATTGGCCATCTGAACACCATGCACACCATTTCGTCGATGGCGTGGCGACAGCGACCACATCACGGGATTTGGTTGAACCGCAAGTTGCGGGATTCGAAGGCGTAATCAATTCATTGCCTGGAGCAAACCGTAGGTCGGATAAGGCGTTCACGCCGCATCCGACACCTTTTGTCTGATGCGACGCAAGCTGCGTCTTATCAGGCCTAGGTCCGTTTTACGCCCCAACCACCTTCGCCATGGCGCGGGCAAAACGTTGCATCCCTTCGTCGATATCAGCGTCTTCCACCACCAGCGACGGTGCAAAGCGCATTACATCGGGGCCGGCATTCAACACCATGACGCCAGCCTCAGCGCCCGCATACAGGAAATCACGCGCCCGACCTTTGTACTGTGGTTTCAGCTCAGCGCCAATCAACAACCCCATACCGCGAATATCGCTAAACACATCGTACTGCTGATCTATCTTCTGCAAATGGTCAACAAAACGCTGGCGTTTCGCGTGAATACCTTCCAGCACCTCCGGCGTATTGATGATATCAAAGGCCGCGCCCGCCACCGCACAGGCCAGCGGATTACCGCCGTAGGTTGAACCGTGAGAACCCGGATGAAACGCAGAAGCAATTTCTGCCGTAGTCAGCATGGCGCTAATCGGGAAGCCGCCGCCTAAGGCTTTCGCAGAGGTCAAAATATCCGGCGTCACGCCATAGTGCATATAGGCAAACAGATCGCCGGTCCGCCCCATCCCGCACTGCACTTCATCAAACACCAATAATGACTGATGCTGATCGCACAACTCGCGCAAGCCTTGCAAGAATTCTGGCGTCGCTGCCGTCACGCCGCCCTCTCCCTGAATCGGCTCAACAACGACCGCGCAGGTATGATCATTCATCACGGCTTTTACTGCGTGGAGATCGTTAAAGGGAACGTGGATGATGTCTGCCGGTTTTGGCCCAAAGCCGTCGGAATATTTTGACTGCCCGCCCACCGAGACGGTAAACAGCGAACGACCATGAAAAGCGTTGTGGAAGGCAATAATTTTGGTTTTGAACGGGCTATGGCGCACACAGGCGTAATGGCGTGCCAGTTTAAAGGCTGTTTCGTTAGCTTCCGTGCCGGAGTTCATAAACACTACGCGTTCGGCAAACGTTGCCTCAATCAGTTTACGCCCAAGACGCAGCGCCGGTTCATTGGTGAAAACGTTACTGATATGCCATAGCGTTTCCCCCTGGGTTTTTAACGCTTCCACCAGCGCCGGATGGCAATGGCCTAACGCCGTCACCGCAATCCCCCCTGCGAAATCGATGTACTCCTTGCCCTGCTGATCCCAAATTCGGCTGCCCTGACCTTTTACTGGAATAAACTCCGCCGGTGCATAAATCGGCAGGATCACTTCATCGAAAGTCGCACGTGTAATTGCTGTTTGTTCAGTTGCCATCTCATGATCACCCTGTTACGCATAAACCAATATGAAATTATAATCACAAAATATGCATAAAAAATCACACGATAGCAACCACAAATCAGCGATGCAAAAAATTAGCCAGCAGTTGATGCCCTTGTTCGCTGAGAATACTTTCTGGATGGAACTGTACACCTTCCAGATCCCACTGGCGATGGCGAATTCCCATAATCTCACGGGTTTCGCTCCAGGCAGTCACTTCAAAACACGCGGGTAATGAGTCGGGTTCCACCACCAGCGAATGGTAGCGTGTCACGGTGAGTGGATTTGCCAGCCCCTTAAATACGCCCTCACCGTTATGTGTAATTGGTGAGGTTTTGCCGTGCATGACCTTTGCGGCGCGCACAACTTTGCCGCCAAATGCCTGCGCCATTGCCTGATGACCGAGGCAGACACCAAGAATCGGCAAACGTCCGGCATAGTGGCGAATAACCTCAAGGGAGATCCCGGCTTCATCGGGCGTACAGGGGCCAGGCGAAATGACAATTTTCTGCGGTTTAAGGGCGTCGATATCTGCCAACGTCAATGCATCGTTGCGCTTAACCAGCACATCGGCCCCCAGTTCACAAAAGTACTGGTAGAGGTTCCAGGTAAAAGAATCGTAGTTATCAATAAGCAGGATCATGGCGGCTCCGGTACGAGAGAACCGCGCTATTTTACTCAGATTCCCCGGCTTCGCTTACCACTTTGCTAAATATCGTCTGCAATGCGGTGAGATCACCCATGGCCCCGCTCTGATTCGCCTGATTCCAGGCCTCTTTTTCGATACCCAGCCAGCTCAGTTGATATCCGGCATGAATCGCCAGTTGTTCGAAGAAGATGCGCTGCGCCAGACCGCTTCCAACACGAAATGGATGCAGCACGTTGATTTCACAATAATAATGCGCCAGTCGCTCAACGAACATCTCTTTCTCAAGACCAGTCAGATACCCTTCTGCCTCCAGAGCCTGCATCAGGCCGTTCCCCTCTTTTTCGATATAAGCAAAGTGGCAAAACGGTGTATCTCCCTGATAAATATCGACTTCACGCAGTTGGCCCGCCCAGTCGAAAATATCCTGATACAACTGGCGGTGAATAACACATAAGTGCGGTAAACCACGCACCAGCGGACCAAGTTCGATAGTCGCCGCACGCAGTGCCGTCATTTCGTAAGCGGCCTGCTCCAGTTGCTGCTGCTGGCGGATATCCAGTCGGTTACGCATGATGTCGAGGCCAGGATAGAGATACGGGTCGCGCCCTTCGCCGAATTTATCGCTCATAGCGCCTCCTCAGCTCTTCAAGGCGCGCCAAAGCCTCTGCGGCAGTAAGAGTGACTAATGGCATCTCAACGCCTTCAAGACGACGGCTGGCCTGAAAATTACGATTACGCTGAAGCTCCCAGAGACGGGACTTTTGCTTATCGGTGAGTTTCTTCACTTGATGCCTCCCTGAACGTGTCCATTTGCCACAAGTATAAGCGGCAAATCCGGGTTACGCCGGGAGAGCAAATGCGCGGACAATATTGCCCGCGCGAGAAATGATTACGGCAGGACTTTAGCGGAAAGGATAACTACCGGTTTTGACGGCACATTCCGGTACGGGCCAACGTCATGAGTCGGGACCTGGGAAATCTTATCGGCAACGTCCATACCCTTCACCACTTTACCAAAGACGGCATAACCGAAATCACGCTGACCGTGGTCGAGGAAGGCATTGTCGGCAACGTTGATAAAGAACTGGCTGGTCGCGCTGTCTTTATCGGCAGTACGCGCCATAGCGATGGTGCCACGAGTGTTGCGCAAGCCGTTATCGGCTTCATTTTTGATCGGTGGATTCGGTTTTTTCTGCTGCATCTGCTCAGTGAACCCACCGCCCTGAATCATAAAACCAGGGATCACCCGGTGAAAGGTCGTATTGTTATAAAAACCGCTGTTCACATAATCGACAAAGTTTTGCACTGACACCGGTGCTTTCTGGCTATCCAGCTCCAGTTCGATGTTACCAGCAGAGGTTGTCAACAATACGTGCGGATCCCCTTTCGCGGCCATCGCTGCAGGAGAGAGAGCAGAAAGAGCGAAAACAGCGGCCATAGCTGCCAGGGTCGATTTGAACATGAAAATTCCTTTACAGAGCAGAAAAAAGCAAGTGAAGAGATTCTAAATAGCCTTCAATGACAAGGCCATCCCTTTACCTAATTTTACGTACCTGAAATATATGTAACCTGACGATCACTTTTCAATACGTGATCAAAATCACGCAGACAATGTAATTTAGCAACCGATTGCAATAAAACATTTAATCAGATCACAAAATCACCTAAAATCGCCCGCTCGCGGCATAGCCGCTATGCCATTATCTTTCTGAACACAGGCCAATCATGACTAACAGCAATCGCATCAAGCTCACATGGATTAGCTTTCTTTCCTACGCACTGACCGGTGCGCTGGTTATTGTCACCGGGATGGTGATGGGAAATATCGCCGATTATTTCAATCTGCCCGTTTCCAGCATGAGTAACACCTTCACCTTCCTCAATGCCGGCATTTTAATCTCTATCTTCCTCAACGCCTGGCTGATGGAAATCGTCCCGCTGAAAACGCAGTTACGTTTTGGTTTTCTCCTGATGGTGCTGGCGGTTGCTGGATTGATGTTTAGCCACAGTCTGGCGCTGTTCTCAGCGGCGATGTTCATCCTTGGGGTGGTCAGCGGTATCACTATGTCTATCGGCACGTTCCTCATAACACAAATGTATGAAGGGCGTCAGCGCGGTTCTCGTCTACTGTTTACCGACTCTTTCTTCAGTATGGCTGGGATGATTTTCCCGATGATCGCCGCGTTCCTGCTGGCGCGTAGCATTGAGTGGTACTGGGTTTATGCCTGCATCGGGCTGGTGTATGTCGCTATTTTTATTCTGACCTTCGGCTGTGAGTTCCCGGCATTGGGTAAACATGCGCCAAAAACTGACGCGCCGGTAGCGAAAGAAAAATGGGGGATCGGCGTACTGTTTCTCTCTATTGCCGCACTGTGCTACATCCTCGGTCAGTTAGGTTTTATCTCCTGGGTGCCGGAATATGCTAAAGGTCTGGGAATGAGCCTGAACGATGCGGGTACGCTGGTGAGCAATTTCTGGATGTCGTACATGGTCGGCATGTGGGCCTTCAGCTTTATCCTGCGTTTCTTTGACCTGAAGCGTATTCTGACCGTTCTGGCAGGTCTGGCTGCGATTCTGATGTATGTATTTAATACCGGAACGCCTGCGCACATGGCGTGGTCCATTCTCGCGCTGGGCTTCTTCTCCAGCGCGATCTATACCACCATCATTACTCTCGGTTCCCAGCAGACTAAAGTACCGTCGCCAAAACTGGTTAACTTTATCCTGACTTGCGGCACCATCGGCACCATGCTGACCTTTGTGGTTACCGGTCCGATTGTCGAGCATAGCGGCCCACAGGCGGCGCTGCTTACCGCAAATGGTCTGTATGCTGTGGTATTCGTGATGTGCTTCCTGTTAGGTTTTGTCAGCCGTCACCGTCAGCATAGTTCTTTAACCTCTCATTAATAGCCAATGCCGGGCGCCGCTTTCGTCGTCCGGCTTTTACCTCTCTCCTCATCTCCAGGCTTTCTATATATCCCCGCTCTAATTGTGTGTTTTTTACATAAACACGAAATGTCAGACAATTCCGTGACTTAAGAAAATTCATACAAATCAGCAACACACCACTTAAGGAGTATATAAAGGTGAATTTGATTTACATCAATAAGCGGGGTAGCTGAATCGTTAAGGTAGGCGGTAATAAAAAAGAAATCGAGGCAAAAATGAGCAAAGTCAGACTCGCAATTATCGGTAACGGTATGGTCGGCCATCGCTTTATCGAAGATCTTCTTGATAAATCTGATGCGGCTAACTTTGATATTACCGTTTTCTGTGAAGAACCGCGTATCGCTTATGACCGCGTACACCTCTCGTCTTACTTCTCTCACCACACCGCCGAAGAGCTGTCGCTGGTGCGCGAAGGCTTTTACGAGAAACACGGCATTAAAGTTCTGGTCGGCGAACGCGCAATCACCATCAACCGTCAGGAGAAAGTGATCCACTCCAGCGCCGGACGTACCGTTTACTATGACAAATTGATCATGGCAACCGGATCGTATCCGTGGATCCCGCCAATCAAAGGTTCTGATACCCAGGACTGCTTTGTCTATCGCACTATTGAAGACCTCAACGCAATTGAATCCTGCGCGCGTCGCAGCAAGCGCGGTGCGGTTGTCGGCGGCGGCCTGTTAGGTCTGGAAGCCGCTGGCGCGCTGAAAAACTTAGGTATCGAAACCCACGTTATCGAATTTGCCCCTATGCTGATGGCTGAACAGCTTGATCAGATGGGCGGTGAGCAGCTACGTCGCAAAATCGAAAGCATGGGTGTCCACGTGCACACCAGCAAAAACACCCTTGAGATTGTGCAGGAAGGCGTCGAAGCGCGTAAAACTATGCGCTTTGCCGACGGTAGCGAGCTGGAAGTTGACTTTATCGTCTTCTCTACTGGTATCCGTCCACGCGATAAACTGGCCACCCAATGTGGTCTGGATGTTGCGCCGCGCGGGGGGATTGTCATAAACGACGCCTGCCAGACTTCCGATCCCGATATCTACGCTATCGGCGAATGCGCAAGCTGGAACAACCGCGTGTATGGCCTGGTTGCGCCGGGTTACAAAATGGCGCAGGTGGCTGTTGACCATATTCTTGGTAACGAAAACGCCTTTGAAGGTGCCGATCTCAGCGCCAAACTGAAACTGCTGGGCGTAGATGTTGGCGGTATTGGCGACGCACATGGTCGTACTCCGGGCGCTCGTAGCTACGTTTACCTCGACGAAAGCAAAGAGATCTACAAACGCCTGATTGTCAGCGAAGACAACAAGACGCTGCTCGGTGCGGTACTGGTAGGCGATACCAGCGACTACGGTAACCTGCTGCAACTGGTGCTGAACGCTATCGAACTGCCGGAAAACCCGGATTCCCTGATCCTGCCAGCGCACTCTGGCAGCGGTAAACCGTCCATCGGTGTTGATAAACTGCCGGACAGCGCACAAATCTGCTCCTGCTTCGACGTCACCAAAGGCGACCTGATTGCGGCTATCAACAAAGGCTGCCATACCGTTGCGGCGCTGAAAGCAGAAACCAAAGCCGGTACCGGCTGTGGTGGTTGTATTCCACTGGTTACCCAGGTGCTAAATGCTGAACTGGCGAAACAGGGTATCGAAGTTAACAACAATCTGTGCGAACACTTTGCGTACTCGCGTCAGGAGCTGTTCCATTTGATCCGCGTTGAAGGCATCAAAACCTTTGAAGAACTGCTGGCGAAACACGGCAAAGGTTACGGTTGTGAAGTTTGTAAACCGACTGTCGGTTCACTGCTGGCCTCCTGCTGGAACGAATACATTCTGAAGCCGGAGCATACTCCGCTGCAGGATTCTAACGACAACTTCCTCGCTAATATCCAGAAAGACGGCACCTACTCGGTGATCCCGCGTTCTCCGGGCGGTGAAATCACCCCGGAAGGATTGATGGCAGTGGGTCGTATCGCGCGTGAATTTAATCTCTACACCAAGATTACCGGTTCTCAGCGTCTCGCCATGTTCGGCGCACAGAAAGATGATCTGCCGGAAATCTGGCGTCAGCTGATTGAAGCGGGTTTCGAAACTGGTCATGCCTATGCGAAAGCGCTGCGTATGGCAAAAACCTGCGTGGGCAGCACCTGGTGTCGTTACGGTGTTGGCGACAGCGTGGGCCTCGGCGTGGAACTGGAAAATCGTTATAAAGGCATTCGTGCGCCGCACAAAATCAAGTTCGGTGTTTCTGGCTGTACTCGTGAATGTTCTGAAGCCCAGGGCAAAGACGTGGGTATCATCGCCACTGAAAAAGGCTGGAATCTGTACGTTTGCGGTAACGGCGGGATGAAACCACGTCATGCAGATCTGTTAGCGGCGGATATCGACCGTGAAACACTGCTCAAATATCTCGACCGTTTCATGATGTTCTACATTCGTACTGCCGACAAACTGACCCGTACCGCACCGTGGTTAGAAAGTCTGGAAGGCGGCATCGACTACCTGAAATCAGTAATCATTGACGACAAACTGGGACTGAATGCACATCTGGAAGAAGAGATGGCGCGCCTGCGTGAAGCGGTAGTTTGTGAGTGGACTGAAACGGTCAATACCCCGTCCGCACAGACTCGCTTCAAACACTTCATCAACAGTGATAAGCGTGACCCGAACGTGCAGATGGTGCCAGAGCGCGAACAGCACCGTCCGGCAACGCCGTATGAACGTATCCCGGTAACTCTGGTGGAGGACAACGCATGAGCCAGTGGAAAGACATCTGCAAAATCGATGACATCCTGCCTGAAACCGGCGTCTGCGCACTGTTAGGCGACGAGCAGGTAGCGATTTTCCGCCCATATCACAGCGACCAGGTGTTTGCGATCAGCAACATCGATCCGTTCTTCGAATCCAGCGTGCTGTCACGCGGGCTGATTGCGGAACACCAGGGCGAGCTGTGGGTGGCCAGTCCGCTGAAAAAACAGCGTTTTCGCTTAAGCGACGGCTTGTGCATGGAGGACGAACAGTTTTCCGTCAAGCATTACGAAGCACGAGTGAAAGACGGCGTAGTGCAGCTACGTGGTTAATGTTTTAACGGGAGGCGCAATGCCTCCCCTTTTTGCATGATCCTGCAAAGTGATAACCAACAATGCAGGATCTTATTTAGCTTTATTTTGTTTTATTTTTTGTTTTTTTATTATTTAAGGATAATCAAATGTTTACAGACACTATTAATAAGTGTGCGGCTAATGCTGCGCGCATTGCACGCCTGTCGGCAAATAACCCGCTCGGCTTTTGGGTCAGCTCCGCTATGGCGGGCGCGTATGTGGGTCTTGGGATCATCCTGATTTTCACGCTCGGCAATTTGCTCGATCCATCTGTTCGCCCTCTGGTGATGGGCGCGACCTTTGGTATCGCTTTAACGCTGGTGATTATCGCCGGTTCTGAACTGTTCACCGGGCATACCATGTTCCTCACCTTTGGGGTGAAAGCAGGCACCATCAGTCACGGGCAAATGTGGGCAATCCTGCCGCAAACCTGGCTGGGTAACCTGGTCGGTTCTGTCTTTGTTGCCATGCTCTATAGCTGGGGCGGCGGCAGCCTTCTGCCGGTAGATACCAGCATCGTTCATTCCGTCGCATTGGCTAAAACCACCGCCCCCGCAATGGTGCTGTTCTTCAAAGGCGCATTGTGTAACTGGTTGGTTTGTCTGGCAATCTGGATGGCGTTACGTACTGAAGGCGCTGCGAAGTTTATCGCTATCTGGTGGTGTCTGCTGGCGTTTATCGCTTCTGGTTACGAGCACTCAGTTGCCAATATGACGCTGTTCGCCCTCTCCTGGTTCGGCAACCACAGTGAAGCCTATAGCCTGGCAGGCATTGGTCATAACCTGCTGTGGGTGACGCTGGGTAATACTTTATCTGGCGCCGTATTCATGGGATTGGGTTATTGGTATGCTACGCCGAAGGCTAATCGTCCGGTTGCGGACAAATTTAATCAAACTGAAACGGCTGCCGGTTAATCACTAAGGGGTTTTTACGTGGATCATTTGCCTATCTTTTGCCAATTACGCGATCGCGACTGTCTGATTGTCGGCGGTGGTGATGTCGCGGAACGCAAAGCAAGGTTGCTGTTGGACGCAGGCGCTCGCTTAACAGTAAATGCATTAGCGTTTATTCCGCAGTTTACCGCATGGGCAGATGCAGGCATGTTAACCCTCGTCGAAGGGCCATTTGATGAAAGCCTTCTCGACACCTGCTGGCTGGCGATTGCAGCTACCGATGATGACGCACTCAACCAGCGCGTCAGCGAGGCCGCTGAATCTCGTCGTATCTTCTGTAACGTGGTCGATGCGCCGAAAGCCGCCAGCTTCATTATGCCGTCGATTATCGACCGCTCGCCATTGATGGTGGCGGTCTCCTCTGGCGGCACATCCCCGGTACTGGCGCGACTGTTACGTGAAAAGCTGGAATCCCTCCTGCCGCTGCATCTGGGCCAGGTAGCGAAATATGCCGGACAGTTACGCCGTCGGGTGAAACAACAGTTCGCCACCATGGGGGAACGACGCCGTTTCTGGGAAAAACTGTTCGTCAATGACCGTCTGGCGCAGTCGCTGGCGAACAACGACCAGAAAGCCATCGCCGAAACCACCGAACAGTTGCTCAACGAGCCGCTCGATCATCGCGGTGAAGTGGTGCTGGTTGGCGCAGGTCCTGGCGATGCCGGGCTGCTGACGCTGAAAGGTCTGCAACAAATTCAGCAGGCCGATGTAGTGGTCTACGACCGCCTGGTTTCTGACGATATTATGAATCTGGTACGGCGCGACGCGGATCGTGTTTTCGTCGGCAAGCGTGCGGGATACCACTGCGTACCGCAGGAAGAGATTAACCAGATCCTGTTGCGGGAAGCGCAAAAAGGTAAACGCGTGGTGCGTCTGAAAGGCGGCGATCCGTTTATTTTCGGACGCGGCGGCGAGGAGCTGGAAACACTGTGCAACGCAAACATTCCGTTCTCAGTGGTTCCGGGCATTACCGCCGCTTCCGGTTGCTCTGCTTATTCAGGTATTCCGCTAACGCATCGCGATTATGCCCAGAGCGTACGTTTGATCACCGGGCACTTAAAAACCGGTGGCGAGCTGGACTGGGAAAATCTGGCGGCCGAAAAACAGACGCTGGTGTTCTACATGGGGTTGAGTCAGGCCGCGACCATTCAGCAAAAACTCATTGAACATGGAATGCCCGGCGAAATGCCGGTGGCGATTGTCGAAAACGGCACAGCGGTAACACAACGCGTGATTGACGGTACGCTCATGCAATTAGCTGAACTTGCGCAACAAATGAATAGCCCATCGCTGATTATTATTGGTCGGGTTGTTGGCCTGCGCGAAAAGTTAAACTGGTTTTCCAACCATTAATCTATACAAATTCAATCAAGGCCAGATCTTTCTGGCCTTTTTTATTTACAACATTTTTATATTCAACAGAAGAAAGGTTTTTATTTAACATACGTCATTTGTTTTTTACCTGTTATATTTCTCGTTACAGTGAGTTACAAAATCAGGCTGAATATTATTATTCCCTCACTGACGCATAATAGATATTCCTGTATCGTTTTCAGTGAGCAGTCTGCTTATATTCACATTATCGATGGATATTAATATATAATACATAGGGAATGTATATGAACAAATTTATTAAGGTAACACTGGTAGGTGCGGTATTGGCGACGTTAACAGCATGTACTGGTCATATTGAAAACCGTGATAAGACCTGCTCTTATGACTACTTGCTGCACCCGGCAATTTCTATTTCTAAAATCATTGGTGGCTGTGGTCCAACTGCAAAATAAATCTCTGACAGAAATAGATTAATACCGATTTAATTACCCAACGCCCTCAGGATTTTCTGAGGGCGTATTTTTCTTTTTGCCGAAACTACCATTCACATCAATTAAACACTGGCAATACTCTCGCGCAATATCCGCAGCACTGTCTCCTCACCGCTACGATTCGGGTTAATGCGAATCGCATAATGTTCTGATTGCGGATTCGCCTGACGAAACGTTCCAGAAAGACGGTAAAACAGCGGCGGAATTTCGTATTTTGACTCCGCGCCAACAGGATATGGCAACGCACCACGTTTCTGCGCTTCTTCCAGAACTCTGGCGGCAATCGGCTGATGAAACTCCACAATCAACACTTTCGATTGCGCATTGGCAATAACTGCGCTTTTAACGTCCGACAACGCGCCACCATTAAGTAAAGCCAGTAATCGTTCAGAAACCCCCGCCTGCACCGCATGCATCACTGGAGCAAACACCAGGCCACGCAACACATCTAACGCCTGTGCGCCCTGGATCTGACAGCCACCAGAGTAGAGCGTGGCGCGAACCCTGCTAATAACATCAACATCGCCTACTACCGCGCCAACACCCTCTGGCCCAAACAGCTTGAAGCAGGAGAATGTTGAGATATTCGCCCCGCATTCACAGCCGATTCGCGTCACCTTCATCACTGCATAATTGTCATCGGTTAGCACTGAAACACCCGCTGAACGCAATGTTGCCAGTACCTCTGCCAGTACATAGCTGTCCTGCGGTTGCTGACGTGTATGCTGTACCAACGCGGCATCAGGTTGTTGCTCTTCGACAACCTGTTTAAGCACTGACAGCTCATTGAAATCGGCAGTAATAAGCGTCAGCCCCATCTGCTCAATGATGACCCGTGTCGTCGGATAAACAGGCGCGTTATGCACCAGAAGGCGCTGTCCCGGCTTGAGCAAAGCCGCCAGCGCGGCACGAATCGCCCCTGTGCCGGCACCTTGTACCAGCGCTGCCGCTTGCGCATGAAACGCATCAGCCAACACCTGCTCTACACGTTGAGTAATACGTGGTTGATTCAGCCCCGGCATTAATCCTAAATCACCATTGGTCAGAAACTCGGCGCCCGGAAAGTGACGGCAAATCGAGTCCACCAGCGCAAACTGCTTTTGCTGTGCCTCGGCGAAAGTCAGGCTTTGTAGAGGAAACGTCTCCATATGCGCCTCCTTATGCCGGAACAAACAAACCGAGCCAGTAAAGAATATTCAGGATAATCCCCGTAAGCATGACCGACACCACCGAAGCCGCCATTTTCTGTACCGGGCGTCCCAGCGATTCATTGAGGAAATAAATCGCCACGGCAATAGAGAATCCGGTATAACCCGCCATTTTAATCGCCGCGAAAATAGAGCCGACTAACAGCGCCACTTCCATTAGCATATTCATAGCATTACGGATGTTATCCGACGCATTACGCACCGACGGATAGCGTCCCAGCCATTTACCGATCGAACGCAGTAACAGCACTTCCGCACTAATGACCAGCGCGCCCAACGGGGCGGCGATCCACGGATTCGACGCCAGATAACCGACAGCATAAACAAAGGTAAAACCAGCTACGGCATATACACCTGTGGCCAGCGCAGTGGTAGCAATTAACGGAACAAACCCCAGACCACGCATAAATTCAGCTAACGCAGCCTGATGGATAAGCGTCTGTGACTCTTCAGGCGTCACCCCAGCGGAATACGCTTTCTCGAGGGTAAAGATGGTCACTTCGCTTCCGGCAAAAATCTTCATACTCGCTACGGCGGCAATTAGCGCTCCTACGATAGCGATATAGGGCAAGTTTTTAATTATCCGTGACGTTCGCTCTTCAAAAACAGAAAGCCCGCTGGCATCCATACCATTCTCGCCGCGATGACGAATATCATGGGTAATGGCGATTGCCAGCAGCATGATCATCCCAACAAAGATCTCAATCGATTCGGCATTAATATGCGGAAAATAACGCACCACTAACACCCGCGCCATTAACACTACAACCAGAGCTAACAGACTGTGTTTCCAACCAAACTGGTAAAAAATTGCGACTAACGGAAAGAGCGCAAACGCAGAAACCACTGGCGAACTCAATTCCCCTAAACTGCCCAACATATTTACCGGAAGAGACGTCAGTAGCTGATTAACGGGTAGCAGACAGGTCAGAATCAACACGCCCCACATCGCGCCAAGACCAAACGCCAGCACACTGTTGATCGCCAGCACGCCAAGAATATCGGTAGGTAAAAACAGCAGCCAGCAGTTAAGCAATCCCGTTTTAAGGGTAAAGGAGATCCCCACCGAAGCCACAAAACCAATACTCAGACCAAAAGCGATACTCCCAGCCTCGCGACGGTTCATATAACCTTCAATCAATTGCGGCAGGATCGGGCGAATACCATCATGGAATACAGCCGCCGAGCGATGTGCCAGAAGCGATGTCATACCCGTCAGGCACGCCACCACGATAATCTGAATATACAGATCCATAATCGTGCCTTTTATTTCAGATGGTTAATCAGCATCGGAATCGCGTGTTCGACATGCTCGACGGAAAGGCCAAACGCCACTTTTCCTTCGGCGATCATTTTGGCGATATGTTCCTCTTTCGCTTTAATTCCCGGCTTAGCGATGGTGCAACTTTTGTTATAACCAATCACCGCGATGGCAATCGACAATGCCGCGCCCGCGCCGGTATTACACGCGCCGATGTAGTAATCCAGTTGCCCGGATTTCACTTTCATCGCAGCTTCCATGTCGTTGTGAATAAAAACTTCAAAACAGCCAGGAGCCGTCGCTTCAATGGTTTTTTTAATCTGCTCACGCTGTAAGCCTGCAACGCCAATCTTTTTCATGAGTCTGTCCTTATTGGAAAAATTGAGAGGGATTTTCACGTAACATCACATCCACATCGGCCTGACTGAATCCTGACTGGCGCAATTGTGGAATAAAGGTGGTCAATAAAAAGTCATAGCCATAACCACCGTTGGCTTTTAAATGGGAGCGGCGGGTGATATCCATCGACAGCATGACGCGGTTAAGCAACCCGCGGTCACGTAGCGCATGAAGCATCGCAATGCGCTTCTCATCCGGGTAGTAACTGTTTTTGCCAATGGTGTCGAACTGCACATACGCGCCGAGATCGATCATCTTCAAAATGTTGTCGAGGTTGTCTTTCAGATCACAGTGCCCGACGGTAACGCGTGAAAGATCAACTCCCTGGGCTTGCAATAGCGCCAGTTGCTCCAGCCCCATGGTGCTAAAAGAGGTATGCGTGGAGATCGGGCGTCCGGTCTGGTTATGCGCCAGCGCGGCGGCAATGAACACTTTCTCTTCCAGCGGCGTGATCTTGCCTTCGCTGGAGCCTATCTCTGCGATGATCCCGGCTTTCAGTTCCGTGCCATCAATACCCTGTTCAATTTCATCGACCATCTCTTGCGCCAGTTGTTGCGCGCTGCGGGTCGCCACATGTTCAGGAAAAAACGCGTCCTGGTAATAACCGGTACAGGCCACCACATTGATCCCTGTCTCGCGCATCACATCGAGCATAAATTGCGCATTGCGGCCCATGTAGCGGTTGGTCATCTCAATCACATTACGCACGCCATGCGCCATCAGGCCGTTCATCTCCTGACAGATGAACGCATACTGATCAAGGCAGCAGTCCAGATTATTTTTAAAGCCAGAGAGATCGATATGCAGATGCTCGTGGGCCAGGGTATAGCCCGTTGGATCGATATTCATAAGGTGTCTCTCTGGAAGCGAAAAGAAGATAAAAAAGATCTGCCGTTTTGTGGCGGCGGCGCACGGAAAAATTCACATACCGTGGCGCCTACATCAGAAAGCGTGGTACGAACACCGAGTTGCGTGGCAACCAACTCGTGCTGATAAACCAGCACCGGCACCACTTCGCGGGTATGGTGGCTGTGACCGATAGTCGGGTCATTACCGTGATCGGCCATGACGATCAGGCAATCATCTGGCTGCATTGCAGCTATCAGACGGGCAAGATTACGGTCAACAATCTGTAGACGCCCGGCATAACGAGCAACGTCTTCCGCGTGCCCGGCGAGGTCGGTCTCCTGGATATTGGTGCAAATAAACGCCGTCGGATGCGTGTTAAACTCGTCGAGAGTGATGTCCATAATCCGCTGGCTATCCACCAGGTTTTGCCAGCTCACGCCATGAGGGTTGCTGACGATATCCGCCACCTTACCCACCAGCACGGTTGGCACGCCCACTTCATACAGTTTTTGCGGCACCTGCGCTTTTTCATCAACACCGTAGCCCATATGCACGACCTGGAAGCCGTTGTCATAAGCGCCAGAACGCGGCGCATTGATGCCAATAAAACGCCCTTCTTTGCTTTCTGCTGCATCGAGAATGCGCTGGCTGTCGGTTAACAAGCCGCCAAATGTAATGACCCGACCGACCTGTACCTGCTCACGCACGATACGACCAATTTTGATTGCATCGTCAAAAGAGATCACAGAGAGATTGGCGGTGATGTTATAGACCTGACCCAAATCTGCCTCAAGGTTATCGCCAATCGCCACCGCCTGGTTTACCCACAGGAACTGCAACTCATCGCCACGGCGTTCTACCTGCCAGCCCGCCGTCATTAACGCCCGTTCAACACGGTCAATGACGTCACTAAAAGGCATTCGCAACGGCGGCACGGGACGCGTACCTAAAATTTCCTGATGCCCCATAAAAGTATCGCCACCTTCATGTTGCAGCTCTGCCACGCCCCAGACAGCGAAATCCGATGACTGCATATCACCCGGTGCATACCCCAGCGCATTGATTAACCCAAGCTTCTCCAGCGTCGACAGTTGTAAATGCGGTAACTCGCTAAGAATGTGCCCGCAAGTATTGGCCCCGGCATCTTGCGGGCGCACCAGCGTGACATCTTTCATTGCGCCTCCAGAAGGTTGCCAAGACTATCGTAACGACCAACGATTTCTGCCGTGCCGTGTTGAATACCAGACACCAGCACCACATCGCTGCGGGTAACAAAAATCTGCGTGCGAAAACAGAGCACCACCGCACTACTTACCGGATGCTCGCCTGCCAGCGGGAGGGTATAGTCAATACTGCTGTCATCCACGGCTTTGAGGTATGTTTCAGTAATCCTTTGATTTTCTGGCGTAAACACCAGCGCATGTTGCGCATGACCACGACGGTAATAGCCGCCGCCGTAGCAGTAGCTGTCGCCATGGAAGTGGTGGGAAATTTCGCTCAACCAAAGCATCGCGACACGTTCAGGCTGGTCGCCCAGCTGATTTGCTGGAATCGTCCCCGTCAGCGCGTGACCGGGTTCGGCATGAGTCACACCGTATCCCGCCAGCAATGGCAGCGAAGTACAGCTGGTCGCTGAAGGCGCGTTCAGTTGTTCAATCGCAATACCAGATTTCGCCAGTTGCTCCCGTGCCTGTACCAGCGTGTGCAGATTTGGCGTGGGTAAAACTTTCCCGCGGGTTTCATCCCAAAGCAGGCAAGGAAAATGGGTAAGTCCCGCTAAATGTAGTCCGGGAAGTTTTTGGATTTCAGCAACCACCTCGTGCAGCGAATGCTGTACAAAACCGCTCTCCTGCCCCGGATAAAGAAAATCATCGTCACTATAAACTTTGAGCAGTACCGACTGCACTCGTCCGGCTTTCACCGCCGCCGCCGAAACTTCCCGTGCTTTGTCGAGAGTAAACACGGTGATGACGTCGGTACCCTGTTCAACAGCGTCAGAAACCTGATGACAAGGGATTTGTACCAGATGTCCCTGATGCGCTACCGGCAAACCGGCACGGCGCATGACCCTCGCCTCTTTGTAATCCACCGCCACAATGCCGCTGTAGCCCAGTGCCAGCAGTTTTTCCGCCAGCCACGGGTTACGACCAAACTGCTTGGTCATCAGATACAGTTCAATACCGTAAAGCCGTGCCGTCTCAATCAGTCGCTTGCCGTTTTCCAGTACCTGATCCACGTCGATCACCCAACTGTCCGGGGCAATCTTGCCCTGTTGCCACAAACTTAGTGCGGCGCAAATCAGTGCCGGGTTCTGGCGTTTCAATGCTTCTACAAACATCTTGTTGCCTCGTTTCTGTTCCTTGAATCAAATATTCATTTTTTTGAATATTTAAGATGTGCGACGTGGATTTGCCGGGATCTTCAAACCTCTTCGTTAGCAGCCATCCATAATCCATAAAGGTTGGCCAGCAAATAGCCTTCTTCACACGGGTTAACTTCCAGTGCGAATTCCCTCAACAACACCTGATGCAATTGTAAAATGGCTGACCAGTGGCTGGATTGCGCCAGCTCTGTCAGCAATTCGTCATCCAGCGGCTCTATTTCTTCACCACGACGACTGCGCATCAGCGCACTCGCCATATGTGTCATCGCCATCGTCCCCTGCTCACTACGTACCGGCAGATGGCATTCAATTTCCAGTATCTTCACGACCTGCATCATACCTTTGCAGATGTCCTTATCTATTACCCCTGCACCGCAAAGCAGGTTTAGCCTGGTTTCCATGTCAGATGCCTTTCATTTAATAACTGGGTTCCTGTTCCCCACTTACCACACGCTGTTGATGGGTAAGCAGGGCATGTTTATCAACAACCGCATGCAGCAATTGTTGCATCGGGTAATCATCGGCACGCGTCAAAATTACCGCTTCAGTGGCCTGCAAAAACCGTGGGTCATCCGTCAGCGGCATCGCTTCTAATCCCAGCATTGCCAGTTCGCTTTCCGCCACCACGTTCCAGATCACCGCATCGACATCGCCTTTAACAATGCGCTGTAAACTCTCGTGATAAGAAAGATCGACCCGTTCCACATCGCTACTGCCAAAAAAGACATCGGTCATGATTTTCTGATCCGCCGAACGGTTATCCAGCCCCACGCGTTTCACAGCGGCGGATTCTCCTTTGCGGAAAATCAACTGGTGCTCGCCAACGTAGGTATGCGGTCCTAACTCCAGAGCGAGGCATAAGCCTTTTTGCGTGAGATAACTTTCCGCCGCCAGGCGAGAAACCACCGCCATGTCATAGACACCGTTAAGCAAGCACTCCACGCGAATATCTGCGCCGCGCATATGCGCATAGTAAAAAGGAATGCCATCAAACTGGGCTTTCAGCCCGCTCGCTAAACCTTCGTACAAGCGGGTATAGGGCAAGGGCATGGCACATACCACATTGTTGATATCTACATGACTCAGCAGCGCTTTGTTATCCATCTCAACCAGATAACTGCCATTGCGCCCACGACGCTCAATACGTATCGCACCGCCAGATTCCAGCGTTTTCAACGCGGCCTGCGTCAGACCAACCGATGAACGGCATTCAGTTGCCAGTTCATCTATTGTTTTCAGCCGATTACCGCACTTCTCACCTAACAAATAACGGGCCAGCGTCGTGATGACGACGCCTTCTTTTTTGATAAACGTTCGACGCATAGTAAATTTTCAATAAAATGAATATTTGTATCCTCATTAAAATGAAGATAATGAGCAACCGCAAGATGTGGAAACGACGAGGCACTTCACATTTTTTCGGATTATTGCAAATAAGGGCATAAAAAAACCGGGTTTCCCCGGTTTCTGAGTGATGACAAAAGCAAAATTACCTGATGCGCTACGCTTATCAAGTCTACATTTCCTTGCAATATATTGAATTTGCATTACTTTGTAGACTGGATTAAGGCGTTCATGCCGCATCCGGCATGAACAAACCACATTTTGCCAACAATGTTAAATTACGGCTTCGCCACAAAACCAATCGCTTCGTAAACCGCTTTCAGCGTGCGGGAAGCGTGTGCGCTGGCTTTTTCCGCGCCGTCTTTCATTACCTGTTGCAGGAAAGCTTCGTCATTGCGGAAACGGTGATAACGCTCCTGCAATTCAGTCAGCATACCGGAAACCGCTTCTGCCACTTCGCCTTTCAGGTGACCATACATCTTGCCTTCGAACCGTTTTTCCAGTTCCGGGATGCTCTGGCCCGTGACCGCAGAAAGGATATCCAGCAGGTTGGAAACGCCCGCTTTGTTCTGCACATCGTAGCGAACCACCGGTGGCTCGTCGGAGTCGGTGACCGCTCGTTTGATTTTCTTCACTACCGATTTCGGATCTTCCAACAGGCCGATAACGTTATTGCGGTTATCGTCAGACTTGGACATCTTCTTGGTCGGCTCCAGCAACGACATTACGCGTGCGCCAGATTTCGGAATAAACGGCTCCGGCACTTTAAAGATATCGCCGTATAGCGCGTTAAAACGCTGGGCGATGTCACGGCTCAGTTCCAGATGCTGTTTCTGATCTTCACCGACCGGCACCAGGTTGGTTTGATACAGCAAAATATCTGCCGCCATCAGCACCGGATAATCAAACAGCCCGGCGTTGATGTTTTCGGCATAACGCGCAGATTTATCTTTGAACTGTGTCATGCGGCTCAATTCGCCGAAGTAGGTATAGCAGTTCAGCGCCCAGCCTAACTGCGCATGTTCCGGTACATGAGACTGAACAAAGATGGTGCTTTTCTCAGGATCGATACCACAAGCCAGGTACAGCGCCAGCGTATCCAGCGTCGCTTTACGCAGTTTCTGAGCATCCTGACGCACAGTGATAGCATGCTGGTCAACGATACAGTAAATGCAATGGTAGTCATCCTGCATGTTTACCCACTGACGCAGCGCACCCATGTAGTTACCAATGGTCAATTCACCTGAGGGCTGTGCGCCACTAAAAACGATGGGCTTAGTCATTTTTCGATTCCTGATTTTCGCTATGCGGAAGCCCTAATGCGGGCAGAAGGTCATTTATAGAGTGATAAATTACATCAGGCTGGCTGAGATCGATAGCCTCGCCGTAGTTATATCCGTAGGTTAAGCCAACTGATGGGCAACCGGCTGCTTTTGCTGCCTGAATATCATTGCGGGAATCACCGACAAACAGCATCTGTTGTGGGGCAATGCCCATCCGTTCAGCCACCAGTAACAGCGGGTCCGGGTGCGGCTTTTTATTTTTCACATCATCGCCGCCGATAACCACGCTAAAGTATTTTGCAATATCTAAGGATTCCAACAGTGGCGCAACAAACGGCGTCGGTTTATTGGTGACTACACCTAACGGCAGCCCTTTAGCCTGCAACGCGCCAAGCGTATCGGCAACGTGCGGAAACAAAAACGTCCCTTCCCCGGCAACCTCGCCATAATAGCGATCGAACAACTTACGCAAAATACGAACTTGTTCCGGTAGCGGAACGTCATCATCAACGGGCGGTTTACCCATCGTTTTACGCAGGGTCGCACGTTCCTGGCGAGCCCAGATCAGTGCTCGCTCCATCAGGACATCTGCGCCATTACCAATCCAGGTAATAACGCGTTCTTCACCTGCGACAGGCAACTCCAGCGCGTACAACGCCATATCTACCGCGGCAGCCAGACCGGGAGCACTGTCGACCAGCGTACCGTCGAGATCAAAAGCGACGCCGCGAATATCTTCAAACTTATTCATGACTTACCTTTGCCAGTTCACTGCGCATTTCATCAATGACTTTTTTGTAGTCTGGCTGGTCGAAGATTGCCGAACCGGCGACGAACATATCCGCCCCCGCCGCAGCGATTTCGCCAATGTTGTTCACCTTCACGCCACCATCCACTTCCAGACGGATGTCAAAGCCAGAGTCGTCAATGCGACGACGCGCTTCACGCAGTTTATCGAGTGTTTGTGGAATGAAAGATTGACCACCAAAGCCTGGGTTAACAGACATCAGCAGGATCACATCCAGCTTGTCCATTACGTAATCCAGATAGCTCAGCGGTGTCGCCGGGTTAAATACCAGACCCGCTTTACAGCCATTTTCTTTAATCAGTTGCAGCGTGCGGTCAACGTGCTCAGAGGCTTCAGGATGAAAAGTAATGATGCTGGCGCCAGCGGCGGCGAAATCCGGCACAATGCGATCAACCGGTTTCACCATCAAATGCACATCGATAGGGGCGGTAATGCCGTAGTTACGCAAGGATTTCAGCACCATTGGCCCAATTGTCAGGTTGGGAACATAGTGGTTATCCATGACGTCAAAATGCACGACATCAGCGCCAGCTGCCAGAGCCTTTGCGGTATCTTCACCCAGACGGGCAAAATCAGCCGACAGAATTGAGGGGGCAATCAAATACTGTTTCATCCGCTTCTCCTTGAGAATCATTTTTTCGCGGGTGAAACGACTCCTGGTTTGTACAAAGCCAGCAGTTCGTCCACCTTTTTACGTGTGCCGCCGTTGCTGCTTATACTGCGTCGAACTTTAACGACATGCAATTTTGCGCGCTGATACCACTCGCGCGTTAACATCGTATCGTGATTGGAGATCAGTACCGGAATCTGGCGATCAACCAGTCCCTCGGCGATCTCCGCCAGATGCGCTTGTTGTTCAAGCGTAAAACTGTTTGTGTGATACGCCGTAAAATTAGCGGTCGCGGAAAGCGGCGCATAAGGCGGATCACAATAGACGACAGAGCTATCATCCGCACGCGCCATGCTATCGGCGTAAGACTCACAATAGAAAAAAGCATTCTGCGCTTTTTCGGCGAAGTGATACAACTCGGCTTCCGGGAAATAGGGCTTTTTATAGCGGCCAAACGGCACGTTAAATTCACCGCGCAGGTTGTAACGGCACAAACCGTTGTAGCCGTAGCGATTCAGATATAAAAACAACACCGCCCGGCGGAAGGGATCCTGGCTTTTGTTGAACTCTTCACGGAACTGATAGTAGACCTCGGCACAATTCGTCTCCGGGACAAACAGCTCGCGAACAGCCTGCACGTACTCTTCCGTACGCGTCTTCACTATGTTGTAAAGACTAATCAGATCATTGTTGATATCAGCAAGGATATAACGAGAAAAGTCGGTGTTGAGAAACACCGACCCGGCACCGACGAAAGGCTCAACCAGACACTCGCCCTTGGGCAAATGCCGTTTAATATCATCAAGCAGAGGATATTTACCCCCTGCCCACTTCAAAAAAGCGCGATTTTTCTTCATGCTGACTAACTAATTACACCTTCTCCGGCTGTGGAGAAAGCTCCGACAGCATCCAGCGCTTCAGGCAGTTCCCGCAACGGTAATCCATTGCGGGAAATCGCCTTGATTACTTCAGATCGGCCTGTACCTGGCGCAATGGTTTCGCCCACGGATTCTTGGCCTGGACATCGGCTGGCAATGTAGACACTGCCTTTTTCGCCTCTTCTTTCGAAGCGTACACACCAGAAACCAGGACATACCATGGCTGACCATTACGCGTCGTTTCATAGACAACGTAGTTTTTCAGGTTCTCTTTCTTCGCCCAACCGTTCAGGTTGTCGTAGTTAGAGGAACTACTCAGCTGCAGAGTGTAATGGCTGGACGGTGCCGATTTCAACGAACCAACATTACCTGTAGTCTTCGCCCCTGCGGCAGGTGTTGTCGTAGCTTGTGCCGGAGATGCCGTTTGTACTGGCGCAGTAGTCGCCGTCTCTTTCGGCGCTGGCGTTGCGGCTGGCGTAGAAGTCGCAGCCGGTACCTTCGTGCTCGCGGCAGGCGTGGTCGGCTCAGTGCGTTTCGGTTGCTGTGCTACCGGCTTCGGTTCCGTTTTCACGGTTGCTTGCGGTTTTTTCGGTTCAATCACCGCCTGCTGACGAGCCGGACGCGTAGTGGTCGGGCGTTCGACAACCTGCGTTTTCGCCGTATCACGCGACGCGTTGCCGTTACGGACAGGCGCCACCGTTGCGGGTTCAGTCGGCAGCGTGGAGTTGACCGCCACATTGTTTAACTGCTGCTGATTTTGCGGCTGAGTCAGCGCGTTATTCAGATCGCCCTGCACTTCAACACGTTGCTGCCCATCCGCTGCCGCTGGGGTTTGTCCCTGAGTCGGCGTGGAAGAGATCGGCGGCAGAGAAACATCCTGCTGAGTATTGCCCGCAGACGAGATTCCCGGCGCTGGCTGCACGCCATTCGTCTGATCGGCAGTATTACCAGCAAGATCAATACTTTTCTCACCGGACGCAGTTTGTTCGCTGGAAGAGGTCGAAGGGGCTTTAAGCGCAGAGCCGATGCCAATGATCAACAGCAGCAGCACCAGAATACCGACGCCCATCATCATATACTGACGAGAAGCGGGCTTGCTGGCTGCTTTTTTGCGCTTACGCGGACGGCGTTCTACACGCTCTTCATCCACGGTTTCATCTTCGTATTCGTCATCTTCTTGTTCGACTTCCGGTTCCTCATCGCGCCCTTTTTGTGCGCGAGTTGGGCGGCGATCGTCAGCATCATCAAGTTCAATATCATCAAAATTGATCTGCGGTTCACCACGTTCAGTACGTTCAGAACGCTCAGAAGATTGACGAGAACGACCAGTACGACGATCGCTGGGATCGGGTTTCAGCTCGTCTTCTGGTTTGAATTCATCCATTTAACACCCCACTAAAAGGTTAATGCTTACCACACTGCGATTAACCTGAAGCTAATAGACCGCTGGATAAGCGGTCCGACCTTTCTTGTTGTTACGCTGATTGACAATCGGCAATTGCGTTAAGAACGAGCTCGTGCGGCACACCGCCGCGAACTTCGCTCTTACCGATTGCCAGCGGAAGAATTAACCGCATCTCTCCCGCAAGGACTTTCTTATCACGCAGCATATGCGGTAAATACGCCTGCACAGCCATTTCGCGCGGCCCATTAACCGGTAACCCAGCCCGCGTGAGCAGGGTTATAATACGCTGCGTTTCGGCAGAACTGAACTGCCCGAGACGTTCTGACGTCCGCGCCGCCATTACTATACCTGCTGCGACCGCTTCACCGTGTAACCAATTGCCATAACCCATTTCAGTTTCAATGGCATGACCAAAGGTGTGCCCCAGATTCAGTAAAGCACGTAAGCCGGATTCGCGCTCGTCGGCAGCGACAACTTCTGCTTTCAGCTCACAACAACGGCGAATGCAGTACGCCATTGCTGGACCATCCAGACGAAGTAACGCATCCATATTCTCTTCCAGCCAGTTGAAAAACTCACCGTCAAGAATAATGCCGTATTTGATAACTTCCGCCAGCCCAGACGCTAACTCTCGCGGGGGAAGCGTTTTCAGACAGTCGAGATCCACCACCACCGAAGCTGGCTGATAGAACGCGCCGATCATGTTTTTACCGAGGGGATGGTTGACTGCGGTTTTGCCGCCAACAGAGGAGTCGACCTGCGACAGTAACGTCGTCGGGACTTGAATGAAACGAACGCCGCGCTGATAGCTCGCCGCCGCAAAGCCGGTAAGATCGCCGACTACGCCGCCGCCAAGCGCCACCAGCGTAGTATCGCGACCATGCGGCTTTTGCAACAACGCCGTAAAGACCGTGTCGAGTACCGCCAGACTTTTATACTGCTCGCCATCAGGGAGGATAACGCAATCAACGTTAACACCTGCCTGTTCGAGTACACCGCGAACCTTATCGAGATACAGAGGAGCCAGAGTTTCGTTGGTAACCAACATCACCTGCTCGCCCGATTTCAACGGTAAGAATGAAGCTGGTTCGTTAAACAAACCAGATGCGATGGTAATTGGGTAACTACGTTCCCCGAGAGTAACGACTATCCTCTCCATAACGCGACATCCACCTTAATTACTGTACCCGCAGACGAGTGTATATAAAACCAGAATTAGTTGCTTTCCAACATATGAATAATCTGGTTTGCGACCACTTTAGCACTTTGATCATCAGTACGAATGGTCACGTCGGCAATCTCTTCATACAACGGATTGCGTTCATTGGCCAACGCTTCCAGAACTTCACGCGGCGGTGTTTCAACGTGCAGCAACGGACGTTTTTTATCACGCTGCGTACGTGCAAGTTGCTTTTCGATGGTCGTTTCAAGATAAACGACAACGCCACGAGCGGAAAGACGGTTACGCGTTTCACGGGATTTCACAGAGCCGCCGCCGGTAGCCAGCACAATACCCTGTTTTTCGGTCAACTCATTGATGACCTTTTCTTCACGCTCGCGGAAGCCTTCTTCGCCTTCTAAATCGAAAACCCAGCCCACATCAGCTCCGGTTCGTTTCTCAATCTCTTGATCGGAATCGTAAAATTCCATATTGAGTTGTTGAGCTAACTGGCGCCCAATAGTGCTTTTTCCGGCACCCATAGGCCCAACCAGAAAGATATTGCGTTTCTCTGCCATTTTTTCGGTACTACTAAGACTATTCGTTAATGATAAACCCGCTTCGCTCAGAGAGCGCCACAGGACATGAACTGAAACCTCATAAGATATTGCGAGAGTCAGACTGAAAATTATCTCAATACTCCAGCGGGTTTGGCAACTGAATAAATCGCCTATCCCTCTGCATATCTGGTCGCTGCAGGCGCACTGCCTTGCTATCACCACTCTGGCGATAAATCACCGGGTAAGATTAGCGTAAAAAAGACAGCAAAATGCCGTGTGAAAGATAAATCACCATCATGGAACATGGCAACGAAGAGCACCGACTCTCAAATCGGTACTCCTTGTATGCTAAATACCTGCGCACGTCAAATAGATGAAACGTGTTCAGCATAAAAAACTCGCTGTTTTTGCGGCAAGTTTACTCACTGGAAACAAGCCGTGGCGTGATAAATACCACCAACTCACGTCGTTCATCTTCTTTTCCATCATGACGAAATAATTGCCCAAACCAGGGGATGTCTCCCAGTAGCGGTACGCTATCCTGACCCGATTTATTTTTACGGGTAAAGATGCCGCCCAACGCCAGCGTTTCTCCGCTTTTAACTTCGACCTGCGTTTCTATCTCCTGCTTATCTATCGCCAGTACTTCGCCATCGGCCTGCTGTAGCACCTGCCCAGGCACGTTCTGGCTGATGTGTAATTTCAGTCGGATTCGGCCTTTTTGTAGCACGGTGGGCGTCACTTCCATCCCCAGCACTGCTTCTTTGAACTCCACCGACGTTGCACCGCTTTCGCCACTGGAGACCTGATACGGAATTTCACTCCCTTGTTTGATACTGGCTGGCTGAAGATGCGAGGCCAACAGCCGCGGGCTAGCGATAATATCCAGTTGCTGTTTTTGTTCGAGTGCAGACAGTTCCAGATCCAGCAAACGTCCGTTAATCCGCCCAATGTTAAACCCGATATGCGTTGTCGCCGTTGCCACGGAGAGATCGCTGCCAAGCGTGGTCACTTGCCCAACGCTGCCAACGTGTTGCGCATCGGCCAGCGTCCATTTCACCCCCAGTTCCCGCAAGCTTTTTTCATTAATAGTGACAATGTGTGCCGACAGTTCAACCTGCCCGACAGGCAAATCCATTTGTGCAGCCCACTGTTCCAGCGCCGTTAACGCCGCTTTGTTATCGCGTAATAAAAGGCGATTGGTGCGCTTATCAACAGTCATACTGCCTTTGGCGCTAAGCAGCTTCTCTCCTGCTTTCGCCAGTTCTCCGGCATCTGCGTACTGCAAGGTAATATTGCGATTTTCCAGCGGTAGATTGGCCTGCGCCCGTGCCAGCTCAGCTTCCTGACGAGCAATATTGTCATTCTGCCAGGCAATAGAATGTACCGAGAGAATGTTGCCCTCCTGACGCGTTATCAACCCGGCGCTTTTCACTACGGTTTGTAGCGCCTGTCGCCAGGGGACATCGGTTAAATGCAATGACACCGTGCCGCTGACGTCGGGTGAAACCACCAGGTTTAACTTCTCCTGTTCAGCCAGCGCCTGTAAAACCTGAGCAACCGGAACGTCATCCACCATTAGCGTGACTTTTTGCGGCTTTGCCGCCTGCACGATGGGAATCATCATCAACAGTAGTGCGGCTATCCATTGCTTCATTTTTTTCTCCTTGCCGTTGCCACAACCATTGTGGCGGTTCGCAGTTTTTCCCAGTTCCCAGCGTTAATGCGTCAGGCGTCAACTGTAAGATCGTCCAGCCGTTTTCCAGCACATCGTTTTGCAGTACCCGTCGCCATTTATTCTGATTATCTTTTATTACGCCAATAACACGATCGCCTCGTCCCACCATTCCTTGATATCGCCACTGAGTAAGTTCGCTAATCCGGCACAGATCTTCCGCCGGTTTGAAAGGGTCGCGCATACCGGTTAAAAAGCATAATGCGGCAACGGCCAGCAACCCGCGTTTAGCCCTCATGTGGCATCTCCAGTTGCAGCGTGAATAGCAGTTCATTGCCTTCAACGCCAAGCGAAAAACGGCTCACGTTAACATTGCGCTCTGCCAGTCGGGTAAATATCGACGGCACCGCTTCCCAGAGTGTTTTCAACGCCAGTTCGCCTCCCTGAGCGGATGGATGCCAATGCACCAGTTGCGTACCGGGCAACTGAAAATCGAGTGGGGAAAAAGGCAGCGCTTTTTCGTCGTCGACAGGAGTGATGTCCACCAGTCGATGTAAATTAGCCCATTGCTGGTGATTACTTACCCGTAATCGAGATATCGCGACGTTCTCTTCCTGACGTGTCGCTGAGAAAAAGAGAAGGACCAGCAACATCAGCAACCAACCGGCCCAACAAAGCAGCCTTACGTGAGGCAAAGCCGTGTACCACCTGTCAAAAAGCATGTTCATTGCCGACTTTCCTTGTTAACTGATACTCAAATTGCCAGCGTCCCTGCGCATCCTGCTGTGTGGTCCCTCGCTGGTTGAGCTGAAAAGAAGTATCCTGGCGAAGTGCCGTTTCCAGAGCATTTAACGCGCTGATGCTTGTCGTCAGTCCCTTTACCTGCAACATTTCCTGTTGCCAGTTCATTGTCGTCAGCCACGCCTGTTCTGGCAGGAACGTCGCCAGTGCTTCCAGAGCCGGCTGCCAGTCGCGCGTCAATTGTCGCTGGCGCTGACGTTGCAAATGCTGCTCGCGCAACTGTTGACGTTCCAGCAAACGCGGCTTACTGGCTTTTAAGAGGCTGGCGCGCTGTTGTTCTGCCTGGAGTAAAACAGCTTCAATCTGTGCTTCAGTATCAGTTGCCAAACGCAACATCAGCATCATTCCAGCTGCCAGCAGTAGAGGAGAAACAAACGCCAACAACCAGAAACGAAGAAAGGCCGCCCGACGTTGTTGCCGCCAGGGCAAAAAATTGATTGGCGGGTTCATCAGAAAATCTCCCCGAGCGCCAGTCCCAGTGCGACAGCGAAGCCCCCGCCCGGTGGCGGTAGCGGGGGTTGCCGGACAGAAACCGCATCCCAGGGATCAAATCCGCCTTCACCACATATCGCGATACTTTCGGGGTCAATAGCTAACGCCGCTGCAAGGTCATTTGCGCTCGTCATCCCTACCGCCCGTTTTCTCCCCCAGCTATACCGCGTCGCCCATAGCCATTGCTCATTATCATACCAGGCCAGACATTGTTGGTGAGGGGGTAAAAAAGGCAGAAGCCGTTGCAGAGCGCAGGCATCCGGGGTGATTGCGCTAACGTGAACACGCAACCGTTCTGCCAGGGTAAGCAGCGCTGCCAGTTCTTTGCTTTGCGCAGCGGTCACGTTATAAGCGGGACTGAGAGAGTCTTCGCTGTAATCGAAGCGTAAAGAGTCTGGATCCATATCCAGTTCGCGGGCCATCGAACCTGCCAGCCAGGCCGTTTGTTCCCGCTCGCCGAGGGCCATTGCCGGGCGCGCAAACGCTCTTTGCAACGTCCGGCTGGCGGGAAATGACAGCATAATATGGTGACGATGCGGTAGTTCGCGGCTCCACGGTAACAACGCTTTTACCAATTGTTCTGTGTCAAGAATACGTCCGTCTTTAATAGCGTCTGTCGCCAGCGGCAAACGCCACCAACGTTGCAAAAAGCACGTTTTAGCGCCACGCACGATAGCAACCGCCACTGCGTCTTGTTGTTGTAAATGCAAACCAATTTGCCAGCTCTTAAATGCCATTGTGATGATCTCCTTATCACCCGCCACTCTGACGGGTATATCAATGCGTCTGGCTTGCCTTTATACTACCGCGCGTTTGTTTATAAACTGCCCAAGTGAAACTAAATGGGAAATTTCCAGTGAAGTTCGTAAAGTATTTTTTGATCCTTGCAGTCTGTTGCATTCTGCTGGGAGCAGGCTCGATTTATGGCCTCTACCGCTACATCGAGCCACAACTGCCGGATGTGGCGACATTAAAAGATGTTCGCCTGCAAATTCCGATGCAGATATACAGCGCCGATGGCGAGCTCATTGCTCAATACGGTGAAAAGCGTCGTATTCCGGTTACGCTGGATCAAATCCCGCCGGAAATGGTGAAAGCCTTTATCGCGACAGAAGACAGTCGCTTCTACGAGCATCACGGCATTGACCCGGTGGGGATCTTCCGTGCGGCAAGCGTAGCGCTGTTCTCCGGTCACGCATCACAAGGGGCAAGCACCATTACCCAGCAACTGGCGAGAAACTTCTTCCTGAGTCCAGAACGCACGCTGATGCGTAAAATTAAGGAAGTCTTCCTCGCGATTCGTATTGAGCAGTTGCTGACTAAAGATGAGATCCTTGAGCTTTATCTGAACAAGATTTATCTCGGTTACCGCGCCTATGGCGTCGGTGCCGCTGCACAAGTCTATTTCGGTAAAACCGTCGACCAACTGACGCTAAACGAGATGGCGGTAATTGCCGGGCTGCCGAAAGCCCCTTCCACCTTCAACCCGCTCTACTCAATGGATCGCGCCGTTGCACGGCGTAACGTCGTGCTATCGCGCATGCTGAACGAAGGGTACATCACTCAACAACAGTACGATCAAACGCGTACAGAGGCGATTAACGCTAACTATCACGCGCCAGAGATTGCGTTCTCTGCGCCGTATCTCACCGAAATGGTGCGCCAGGAAATGTATAACCGTTACGGCGAAAGCGCCTATGAAGATGGTTATCGCATTTACACTACCATTACTCGCAAAGTACAGCAGGCCGCACAGCAGGCAGTGCGTAATAACGTGCTGGACTATGACATGCGCCACGGCTACCGCGGCCCGGCCAATGTGTTGTGGAAAGTGGGCGAGTCAGCATGGGATAGCACCAAAATTACCGATACGCTGAAAGCGCTACCGACCTATGGACCTCTGCTACCTGCCGCAGTCACCAGCGCTAACCCGCAAGAAGCAACGGCAATGCTGGCAGACGGGACGTCAGTCACGCTAAGTATGGAGGGAGTTCGCTGGGCGCGCCCTTACCGTTCCGATACTCAACAGGGGCCGACGCCGCGTAAAGTGACCGATGTTCTACAAACGGGGCAGCAAATCTGGGTTCGTCAGGTAGGCGAGGTCTGGTGGCTGGCGCAAGTACCGGAAGTGAACTCAGCGTTGGTGTCTATCAATCCACAAAACGGCGCGGTTATGGCGCTGGTCGGTGGCTTTGATTTCAACCAGAGCAAGTTTAACCGAGCGACCCAGGCACTGCGTCAGGTAGGTTCAAATATCAAACCGTTCCTCTACACCGCAGCAATGGATAAAGGTCTGACGCTGGCAAGTATGTTGAACGATGTGCCGATTTCCCGCTGGGATGCAGGTGCAGGTTCTGACTGGCAACCCAAAAACTCTCCGCCGCAGTACGCCGGCCCTATTCGCTTACGTCAGGGACTGGGGCAGTCGAAAAACGTCGTAATGGTACGTGCCATGCGGGCAATGGGTGTCGACTACGCCGCTGAATACCTGCAACGCTTCGGCTTCCCGGCGCAAAATATTGTTCACACGGAATCGCTGGCGCTGGGGTCTGCCTCATTCACACCAATGCAGGTGGCGCGCGGCTATGCGGTAATGGCAAACGGCGGCTTCCTGGTCGATCCGTGGTTTATCAGCAAAATTGAAAACGATCAGGGCGGCGTGATTTTCGAAGCGAAACCGAAAGTAGCCTGCCCGGAGTGCGATATTCCAGTGATTTACGGTGATACGCAAAAATCAACTGTGCTGGAAAACAACGACGTTGAAGATGTGGCTATTTCCCGCGAACAACAAAATGTTTCCGTTCCGATGCCGCAACTGGAACAGGCAAACCAGGCACTGGTAGCGAAGACCGGCGGACAGGAATACGCACCGCACGTTATCAATACTCCGCTGGCGTTCCTGATTAAGAGCGCGTTGAACAGCAATATCTTTGGCGAACCGGGTTGGCAGGGAACTGGCTGGCGTGCTGGTCGAGATTTACAACGCCATGATATCGGTGGAAAAACCGGGACAACCAACAGTTCAAAAGATGCGTGGTTCTCAGGTTACGGTCCAGGTGTTGTGACCTCAGTATGGATTGGCTTTGACGATCACCGTCGCAATCTTGGCTACACCACGGCTTCCGGGGCGATTAAAGATCAGATCTCTGGCTACGAAGGCGGGGCGAAGAGTGCCCAGCCAGCATGGGATGCTTATATGAAATCCGTGCTGGAAGGTGTCCCCGAGCAGCCGCTGACACCGCCGCCAGGTATTGTGACGGTGAATATCGATCGTAGCACCGGTCAACTGGCTAATGGCGGCAACAGCCGCGAGGAGTATTTCATTGAGGGTACGCAGCCAACACAACAGGCGGTACACGAGGTAGGAACGACCATTATCGATAATGGCGAGGCGCAGGAATTGTTCTGATTAAAAAGGCGCTTCGGCGCCTTTTAGATTACAGGCAAAGTGCGCGCTGTTCATGTCGGATGCGCGTATTTACAACCGCCCCTGCCCCTTCAGCCACTCGCGTACGAGGAACAGCGCGCTAACATTGCGCGCTTCATTAAAGTCAGGCTCTTCAAGTAAATCCATTATCTTCGCCAGCGGCCAGCGAACCTGAGGCAACGGCTCTGGCTCATCGCCTTCCAGCGATTCCGGGTAGAGGTCCTGCGCCACCACAATATTCATTTTGCTGGAAAAGTAAGACGGCGCCATGCTGAGCTTTTTCAAAAAAGTCAGATCCCTCGCGCCAAATCCCACCTCTTCTTTTAGTTCGCGGTTTGCAGCTTCATAGACGCTTTCACCAGGATCAATTAATCCTTTCGAAAATCCCAGTTCGTAGGATTCAGTTCCTACCGCGTACTCACGAATAAGGATCAGGTGATCGTCGACAATAGGCACAATCATCACCGCTTCCCGGTTGGTTGGACGCATTCTTTCATAAACACGCCGCACGCCGTTGCTGAACTCCAGATCCACGCTTTCGACAGTAAACAATCGGGAACGGGCTACAGTTTCAACATTCAGAATGGAGGGTTTTTGTAATGATTTGCTCATTGTGGAATCTTTGCAGTGAAATCAGCCGTTATTGTGCGATACGCAACACACTTTCGGCAATGTGAATTGCATATTATTTACATTTACGTAACTCAATAAATAATAGTTCTTAAATCAAATTAAAAGTCAATAGGTTGAAATAACTCCAGGAATTTGCTGATATTCCGCCTTCAAAGGGTTTGCTATGATCAGCAGTCACTGGGATGCGCTTAATGATGCTCAAGTTCAACTCCACGCTTGCCGATAGCCAACCGCAGAATTATGTTTTGTGTCCAGGGTGCAACTTACCACGCCTGACAGATTAAGTAAGATGGGGAAAGCATGAGCACCATTGTCATTTTTTTAGCTGCTTTGCTGGCCTGCTCACTACTTGCGGGGTGGCTGTTCAAAATACGCGCCCGGCGGCGACAATTGCCCTGGACTAGTGCCTTCGCTGACGCACAAACGCGCAAACTCACTCCTGAAGAACGTAGCGCCGTTGAAAACTATCTTGAAAGCCTGACGCAAATTTTGCAGGCGCCCGGACCGACGGGCGCCTGCACTGCGCCGGTCTCTCTGACGTTGAACACCAAAAGCAATAACGTGATGATGCTGACACACGCCATCACGCGATACGGTATTTCGACTGACGATCCCAACAAATGGCGTTATTACCTCGATTCGGTAGAAGTGCATCTGCCTCCCTTCTGGGAGCAGTACATCAACGATGAAAACACCGTCGAACTCATTCATACCAACTCGCTCCCGCTGGTTATTTCACTCAATGGTCATACGCTGCAAGAGTATATGCAGGAGACCCGCGGCTACGCCTTACAACCTATCTCATCAACGCAGGCATCGATTCGCGGTGAAGAAAGCGAGCAAATCGAGTTACTCAACATTCGTCAGGAAACGCACGAAGAGCACGAGCTTAGCCGCCCGCATGGGCTGCGTGAAGCATTGCTGATTGTCGCCTCTTTCCTGATGTTTTTTTTCTGTCTGGTTACTCCCGATGTATTTGTTCCGTGGCTGGCTGGCGGTGCCTTACTGCTGCTGGCGGCGGGTCTGTGGGGGATATTCGCGCCGCCGGCAAAATCCTCTCTACGAGAGATTCACTGTCTGCGTGGTACGCCGCGCCGTTGGGGCTTATTTGGCGAGAACGATCAAGAGCAGATAAACAACATTTCGCTCGGCATCATCGATCTGGTTTATCCTGCCCACTGGCTACCTTATATTGCCCAGGATCTCGGCCAACAAACCGATATCGATATCTACCTCGATCGCCACGTGGCCCGTCAGGGACGTTATCTTTCACTGCACGATGAAGTGAAAAATTTCCCGTTGCAGCACTGGCTACGCAGTACGATTATCGCCGTCGGTTCACTGCTGGTGTTGTTTATGCTGCTGTTCTGGATCCCATTAGATATGCCGCTGAAATTCACACTCTCGTGGATGAAGGGCGCGCAGACTATTGAAGCCACCAGCGTGAAACAACTTGCTGACGCTGGCGTACGGGTGGGAGATACCTTACGCCTTAGCGGTACAGGTATGTGTAATATCCCGGCGTCCGGGAGCTGGAGCGCGAAAACCAATTCACCTTTCTTACCGTTTGACTGCTCACAGCTCATCTGGAATGACGCCCGTTCATTGCCGCTACCAGAGTCTGAGCTGGTCAACAAGGCCATGGCGTTGACAGAGTCAGTAAACCGACAGTTGCATCCTAAACCGGAGGATGAATCTCGCGTCAGCGCCTCATTACGTTCCGCAATTCAGAAATCCGGTATGGTGCTGCTCGATGACTTTGGCGACATCGTGCTGAAGACCGCAGATCTTTGTGCAGCCAAAGATGATTGCGTACGACTGAAAAATGCCCTGGTGAATCTCAGCAATAGTAAAGACTGGTACACGCTGGTGAAACGCGCTAATGCAGGGAAACTCGATGGTGTGAATGTGTTGCTCCGTCCAGTGAGCGCGGATTCACTCGATAATCTGGTGGCAACCTCCACGGCCCCATTTATCACGCATGAAACGGCACGAGCGGCACAATCACTGAATAGCCCTGCTCCGGGGGGATTCCTGATTGTCAGTGACGAAGGCAGCGATTTAGTCGATCAGCCGTGGCCCACGGTTTCGCTTTATGACTATCCGCCGCAAGAGCAGTGGAGCGCCTTCCAGAAGCTGGCGCAAATGTTGATGCATACGCCGTTTAACGCCGAGGGTATCGTCACCAACATTTTCACCGATGCCAATGGCACACAGCATATCGGCTTGCACCCTATCCCGGATCGTTCCGGCCTGTGGCGCTATCTCGGTACCACATTGCTACTACTGACGATGCTGGGCAGCGCTATCTATAATGGCGTACAGGCCTGGCGACGTTACCAGCGTCATCGTATTCGTATGCTGAAAATTCAGGAATATTACGAAAGCTGCCTGAATCCTAAGCTACTCACATCTTCAGAAAGCCTCATCGAATAACACGTTTGCGCGGCAGGTTATGCTACTCTGTCGCGCAAATTGCTTCACTCTGGAGATTTCCCCCATGCATATCAACATTGCCTGGCAGGACGTAGACACCGTTCTGCTGGATATGGACGGCACACTACTCGACCTCGCCTTCGATAATTATTTCTGGCAAAAACTGGTGCCCGAAACATGGGGGGCGCAGAACGGCGTCACACCACAGGAAGCGATGGAATATATGCGTCAGCAATATCACGACGTGCAGCATACGCTAAACTGGTACTGTCTTGATTACTGGAGTGAGCAACTGGGTCTGGATATTTGTGCAATGACCACCGAAATGGGGCCGCGCGCCGTATTGCGTGAAGATACCATTCCGTTTCTGGAGGCTCTGAAAGCCAGCGGTAAGCAGCGAATTTTGCTCACCAACGCTCACCCGCATAACCTGGCCGTAAAACTTGAGCACACCGGTCTGGACGCACACCTTGATTTATTACTTTCCACCCACACATTTGGTTATCCGAAAGAGGATCAGCGGTTATGGCATGCGGTGGCCGAAGCTACGGGTCTGAAGGCAGAAAGAACGCTGTTTATCGATGACAGTGAAGCCATTCTCGATGCTGCCGCACAATTTGGAATTCGTTACTGCCTCGGCGTCACTAACCCCGACTCCGGGATTGCCGAAAAACAGTATCTTCGCCATCCGTCACTGAATGACTACCGACGTCTGATCCCCTCGCTAATGTGAAGGAGACGCCATGAAAGAGAAACCTGCTGTTGAGGTTCGACTGGATAAATGGCTGTGGGCCGCCCGTTTTTATAAAACCCGCGCGCTGGCCCGCGAAATGATTGAAGGCGGTAAGGTGCATTACAACGGGCAACGCAGCAAGCCGAGCAAAATCGTCGAGCTGAATGCCACGCTCACTCTGCGCCAGGGAAATGACGAACGAACAGTAATCGTGAAGGCGATTACTGAGCAACGTCGCCCCGCCAGCGAGGCGGTCTTGCTGTATGAAGAGACTGCGGAAAGTGTAGAGAAACGCGAAAAAATGGCGCTGGCACGTAAACTTAATGCCTTAACCATGCCGCACCCGGACCGACGCCCGGACAAAAAAGAGCGCCGCGACCTGTTACGATTTAAACATGGCGACAGTGAATAACTGTCACCTGCAAGAGAGATGATTATGCCGCAACATGACCAATTACATCGCTATCTGTTTGAAAACTTTGCCGTACGCGGCGAACTGGTGACCGTTTCGGAAACCCTGCAACAGATCCTTGAGAATCACGATTATCCGCAACCCGTGAAAAACGTGCTGGCAGAACTGCTGGTCGCGACCAGCCTGCTGACCGCCACCCTGAAATTTGATGGCGATATCACCGTTCAGTTACAAGGCGATGGCCCGATGAATCTGGCGGTAATCAACGGTAACAACAACCAACAAATGCGCGGCGTGGCGCGTGTACAGGGCGAGATCCCTGAAGATGCCGATCTGAAAACACTGGTCGGGAATGGTTACGTCGTGATTACGATTACCCCGCGCGAAGGCGAACGCTATCAGGGCGTAGTGGGTCTGGAAGGCGATACCCTGGCGGCCTGCCTGGAAGATTACTTTATGCGCTCTGAACAGCTACCGACACGCCTTTTCATTCGCACCGGCGAAGTTGACGGCAAACCCGCTGCAGGCGGTATGTTGTTACAGGTAATGCCAGCGCAAGATGCCCAACAGGATGACTTCAATCACCTGGCAACGCTGACCGAAACCATCAAAACTGAAGAACTGCTGACTTTACCGGCAAACGAAGTTTTGTGGCGTCTGTATCACGAAGAAGAAGTAACGGTTTACGACCCGCAGGATGTCGAGTTCAAATGCACCTGTTCTCGTGAGCGCTGCGCTGACGCGCTAAAAACGCTGTCAAATGAAGAAGTGGATAGCATCCTGGCTGAAGAAGGCGAAATTGACATGCATTGTGATTACTGCGGTAACCACTATCTGTTCAACGCCATGGACATTGCAGAGCTTCGCAACAACGCGTCTCCAGCAGATCCGCAAGTTCACTAATTATCTGAAGCCTTAAGGTGGAGATTCTTTGCCGTCTCCACCTCATTCCTAAATTCCCACCAGACATTCTAAAATGTGAAACCACATTTAGTGCTTTTTTTCTCGTGTTGAATCGATACGTTTACGGTTTGATTTGCATGATTTTCTTTAGTGAATGCGATTACAGTCACAATATTCCCGTCAAATATACCTATTTTTAACCTTTTAAGAACATTTTCTACATCTAAAATGCCATTTCTGCGATAATATCAACCGTTTCGTGACAGGAATCACGGAGTTTTTTGTCAAATATGAATTTCTCCAGATACGTAAATCTATGAGCCTTGTCGCGGTTAACCCCCCCAAAAAGACTTTACTATTCAGGCAATACATATTGGCTAAGGAGCAGTGAAATGCGCGTTAACAATGGTTTGACCCCGCAAGAACTCGAGGCTTATGGTATCAGTGACGTACATGATATCGTTTACAACCCAAGCTACGATCTACTGTATCAGGAGGAGCTGGACCCGAGCCTGACCGGTTATGAGCGCGGGGTGTTAACTAATCTGGGTGCTGTTGCTGTTGATACTGGGATCTTCACGGGTCGTTCACCAAAAGATAAATATATCGTTCGTGACGATACCACTCGCGATACTTTCTGGTGGGCCGACAAAGGCAAAGGTAAGAACGACAACAAACCTCTCTCCCCTGAAACCTGGCAGCATCTGAAAGGTCTGGTGACCAAACAGCTTTCCGGCAAACGTCTGTTCGTTGTAGATGCCTTCTGTGGCGCTAACCCGGATACTCGTCTTTCCGTTCGTTTTATTACTGAAGTGGCCTGGCAGGCGCATTTCGTCAAAAACATGTTTATTCGCCCGAGCGATGAAGAGCTGGAAGGGTTCAAACCTGACTTTATCGTCATGAACGGTGCAAAATGCACCAACCCACAGTGGAAAGAGCAGGGCCTGAACTCTGAAAACTTCGTGGCATTTAACCTGACCGAACGTATGCAATTGATTGGCGGCACCTGGTACGGCGGGGAAATGAAGAAAGGGATGTTCTCAATGATGAACTACCTGCTGCCGCTGAAAGGTATTGCCTCCATGCACTGCTCCGCCAACGTTGGCGAGAAAGGTGATGTTGCGGTGTTCTTCGGTCTTTCCGGCACCGGTAAAACCACCCTTTCCACCGACCCGAAACGTCGCCTGATTGGCGATGATGAGCACGGCTGGGACGATGACGGCGTGTTTAACTTCGAAGGCGGCTGCTACGCAAAAACTATCAAGCTGTCGAAAGAAGCGGAACCTGAAATCTACAACGCTATCCGTCGCGATGCGCTGCTGGAAAACGTCACCGTACGTGAAGATGGCACTATCGACTTTGATGATGGTTCAAAAACCGAGAACACCCGCGTTTCTTATCCGATCTATCACATCGATAACATCGTTAAGCCGGTTTCCAAAGCGGGCCACGCAACGAAAGTTATCTTCCTGACCGCCGACGCCTTTGGCGTGCTGCCGCCGGTTTCTCGTCTGACTGCCGATCAAACCCAGTACCACTTCCTCTCTGGCTTCACCGCCAAACTGGCCGGGACTGAGCGTGGCATCACCGAACCGACGCCAACCTTCTCCGCCTGCTTCGGCGCGGCGTTCCTGTCGCTGCACCCAACTCAGTACGCAGAAGTGCTGGTAAAACGTATGCAGGCGGCAGGTGCGCAGGCGTATCTGGTTAACACCGGCTGGAACGGTACTGGCAAACGTATCTCCATTAAAGATACCCGCGCCATTATCGACGCCATCCTCAACGGTTCGCTGGATAACGCAGAAACTTTCACTCTGCCGATGTTTAACCTGGCGATCCCAACCGAACTGCCGGGCGTAGACACGAAGATTCTCGATCCGCGTAACACCTACGCTTCCCCGGAACAGTGGCAGGAAAAAGCCGAAACCCTGGCGAAACTGTTTATCGACAACTTCGATAAATACACCGACACCCCTGCGGGTGCCGCGCTGGTAGCGGCTGGTCCGAAGCTGTAATCAGCTGATATCTCATTGACCCCTTATCCAAACGGATAAGGGGTTTTTTTATATCTAATTAGCTACCAATATGTACACGGTACACTTATAATTATCAATAGGCCGCAGGATGCATTATGTTCACCTTTATTGAACTACAAGGATTTAGCAAACGCCGCCAGTTATTGCTACCTGATGATGAGTTCCGGGCTTTTCAGGAACTACTCATTCAAGATCCCACTGCCGGTGACATTATCGCAGGCACAGGCAGTTTTAGAAAAATTCGCTGGAACCGTTCTGGAATGGGGAAACGGGGTGGCATTCGGATAATTTATTACAACGTAACACGCAATGGCCGAATTTATCTGGCGTTGATTTATCCTAAAAATGAACAGGATGATTTAACAGAAGAACAAAGAAAGGCATTGAAACTATTGTCCGAGAAGCTGCTTTAATGTTGAAGCTCCACAAATTCCACCATGGCCGAAATGCCAACGGAGGCATTGAAAACAGATGAAAGATGAATTATTTGCTGATCTTCTTGCCAGCGCAGAAGAAATGGTACGCATCGAAAAGGGTGAAGAAACGCCTGAACCAGAGCACGTCCATACTTTTAGCGAAATCGATGTAAAAGCGATCCGTGAAGCAACGGGTTTACGTCAGCAAGATTTTGCTGTCGCCGTAGGGGTAAGTTATGATCTGGTCAAAAGCTGGGAAACCAAACGCCGTCAGCCTACCGGAGCACCCCGAAAATTGCTCCTGCTTTTGCAAGCGAATCCTTTCATTATCAATCAATTGAAAACAATCTAAAAACGGGAGGCACCTGCGCCTCCCGTTTTATTTACCCTTCTTTTGTCGTGCCCTGCGCTCGCGTTACCGGCACAGGCAGCCAGGCGCGAATGGAAAGCCCCCCCCGCTCACTGGTACCAAGCTCCAGCATTCCGTTATGGTTGTCCACGATACGCTGCACAATCGCCAGCCCTAACCCCGTGCCGCTAATGGTACGCGCACTGTCGCCACGGACAAACGGCTGGAAAAGGTGCTTACGTTGTTCTGGCGCAATACCCGGGCCATCGTCTTCTACCTGGAACCAGGCGCGATTCGGCTCGGTGCCGCTGCTGACCTTGATCCAGCCATTGCCGTAACGGGCAGCATTCACCACCATATTCGCCACTGCGCGTTTAATCGACAATGGATGCATTTTCACTTCAATGCTACCGGGGTAAAGCGCAGTTTCAATTTCCCGCTCATAACCGCTTTCAGCGGCAATCACCTCACCAAGCACGGCATTAAGATCGGCCAATTCCATCGGCATCTCCTGCCCGGTACGCAGGTAGTCGATGAACTGCTCAATGATGGCGTTACACTCTTCAATATCCTTATTGATGGATTCTGCAAGATAGCCATCCTGCTCGCTCATCATTTCAGTCGCCAGGCGAATACGCGTCAGCGGCGTGCGCAGGTCATGGCTGACCCCCGCCATCAGTAACGTACGGTCATCCGCCAGTTGCTTTACCCCAGCCGCCATATGGTTAAAGGCGCGGGTAACCGAACGCACCTCCGATGCACCATATTCACGTAGCGGCGGCGGAATAATTCCTTTACCTACCTGCAAAGCGGCATGTTCGAGATCGACCAGGGGGCGGTTTTGAATACGTATAAATAACCACGCTCCGCCTATCGCCATCAACATAATCGCCAATGTATAGCGAAATAGCGGGGAGAAATCTCCCTGATGAATTTCGGTCAGCGGCACACGCACCCAGATATTGGGCGACAGCCAGGTTTTCAACCAGACGACGGGCGAGCTCTTGTTGACCTCGACGCGAACTTCCGTCGGGCCTCCCAGTTGCTGCGCCATCTGATGGCTTAAGAATTCATAATGTTGCGCCCAACGCAGGCCAGCCTCTTCGGCGGCCTCGTTGGAGTAAAGAGAGATCCCCAGCTCACGGTAGATCTCCCGACGGAAAGCGGGAGGCACAACCAACTGCGTGCCGTCCTCCAGTTGCAGTTTATCGGTCATCAACATACGCACTTCGTACGCGAGGACTTTATTAAACTGCTGAAGGCTCGGCAAAATCGCGAAGTTCAGCACCACCAGATAAGTCGTCACCAGGCTGACGAACAGCAAGGTGACGATGAGCAATAACGTGCGAGCAAATGAACTTCGTGGCGAGAAGCGCAATCGCCTCATGCTTTAGAACCGTCCGGTACGAAGACGTAGCCCAGACCCCAGACGGTCTGAATGTAACGCGGATGCGCCGGATCTTCTTCTACCATGCGACGCAAACGCGAGATCTGCACATCAATGGAACGTTCCATTGCGGAATATTCACGACCACGGGCAAGGTTCATTAACTTATCGCGGGAGAGCGGCTCACGCGGATGGCTGACCAGCGCCTTCAGTACCGCAAACTCACCGCTGGTAAGCGGCATCGGCTCATCGTCGCGGAACATTTCGCGCGTACCGAGGTTAAGTTTGAACTTACCGAAGGCAATCACCGCTTCTTCCTGTGACGGCGCGCCTGGCAGCTCGTTCGCCTGACGACGCAGTACCGCACGGATACGGGCCAACAGCTCGCGGGGGTTAAACGGCTTGGGAATGTAATCGTCAGCACCAATTTCTAGGCCAACAATACGGTCAACCTCTTCCCCTTTCGCCGTCACCATGATGATCGGCATCGGGTTGCTCTGGCTACGAAGACGTCGGCAAATCGACAATCCATCTTCACCAGGTAACATTAAATCCAGTACCATAAGATGGAAAGATTCACGAGTCAGCAGGCGATCCATCTGTTCTGCATTAGCGACGCTTCGAACCTGGAAGCCTTGTTCGGTGAGATAACGTTCCAGCAGCGCACGCAGGCGCATGTCGTCATCGACCACCAGAATCTTGTAGTTCTCTTGCATTGTTTGTACTCCCAAAGGTTCGCAACAATTTGTAAGCGTGTATTCTTAAAAAAGCTTACGTTCGTCACCAGCTAAATCTGGTATGAATTTCAGCCTAAATTGTTACAAAGCATATTAAACAGCAGCTTAAGTATACAATTTATTCGGCGAAACATTATTGATTCTGTTGATATGATCACGTTATACCCAATGTGCGCATTATCAAACAGACAAAGGGAATCAACGAGATGAAAACGCCCCTGGTTACCCGGGAAGGGTATGAAAAACTCAAACAAGAGCTAAATTATCTCTGGCGTGAAGAACGCCCGGAGGTCACAAAGAAGGTGACCTGGGCCGCAAGTCTGGGCGACCGAAGCGAAAATGCTGACTATCAGTATAATAAAAAGCGCCTGCGTGAAATCGACCGCCGTGTGCGCTATCTCACTAAATGCATGGAAAATCTCAAAATCGTCGATTACTCCCCACAGCAGGAAGGCAAAGTCTTTTTTGGCGCGTGGGTAGAGATTGAAAATGACGATGGCGTAACTCACCGTTTCCGTATTGTTGGCTACGATGAAATCTTTGGCCGTAAGGACTACATCTCTATTGATTCCCCGATGGCCCGCGCGTTGCTGAAAAAAGAGGTGGGCGATCTGGCAATAGTGAATACCCCAGCCGGAGAGGCGAGTTGGTACGTTAATGCCATCGAATACGTGAAACCGTAAAGAAGAATCTTAACCTCCTGCCTTTGGCTGGCATTTTTGCCAGCCAATCCGTATAACTATCCCCTGATTTTTGATCCGAATAGATGAACTCAAACCATGATGAATGATTCGTTCTGCCGCATTATTGCGGGTGAAATTCAGGCTCGCCCGGAACAAGTTGACGCTGCCGTTCGCCTGCTTGACGAAGGAAATACCGTGCCGTTTATCGCACGTTATCGTAAGGAAATCACTGGCGGTCTGGATGACACGCAATTGCGTAATCTGGAAACACGTCTGAGCTACCTGCGCGAACTGGAAGAGAGACGTCAGGCGATCCTCAAATCCATTTCCGAACAAGGTAAACTCACCGACGAACTGGCGAATGCCATCAACGCCACCTTGAGCAAAACCGAACTCGAAGACCTCTATCTGCCCTACAAACCCAAACGCCGTACCCGTGGACAAATCGCCATTGAAGCAGGTCTTGAACCGCTGGCTGACCTGTTGTGGAACGATCCGTCACATACGCCGGAAGTCGCCGCCGCACAATTTATTGATGCCGATAAAGGCGTGGCAGATACCAAAGCCGCGCTGGACGGCGCGCGCTATATCCTGATGGAACGCTTCGCGGAAGATGCCGCTCTGCTGGCGAAAGTGCGTGATTATCTATGGAAAAACGCGCATCTCGTCTCGACTGTAGTGAGCGGTAAAGAAGAGGAAGGCGCGAAATTCCGCGATTATTTCGATCATCACGAACCGCTGTCAACGGTGCCTTCTCACCGCGCGCTGGCGATGTTCCGTGGTCGTAACGAAGGCGTACTCCAGCTTTCGCTAAATGCCGATCCGCAGTTCGACGAGCCGCCGAAAGAGAGCTATTGCGAACAAATCATCATCGATCACCTCGGCCTGCGCCTGAACAATGCTCCGGCAGATAGCTGGCGCAAAGGCGTGGTGAGCTGGACCTGGCGCATCAAGGTGCTGATGCATCTGGAAACCGAGTTGATGGGCACCGTGCGCGAACGTGCGGAAGATGAAGCGATTAACGTTTTTGCCCGTAACCTGCACGATCTGCTGATGGCAGCTCCTGCCGGGCTGCGTGCGACAATGGGCCTCGATCCGGGTCTGCGTACCGGCGTCAAAGTGGCGGTAGTCGATGCGACCGGCAAACTGGTGGCGACCGATACCATTTATCCACACACCGGGCAGGCCGCAAAAGCGGCGATGACTGTTGCCGCACTGTGTGAAAAGCATAACGTCGAACTGGTGGCGATCGGCAACGGTACGGCTTCCCGCGAGACAGAACGTTTCTATCTCGACGTACAGAAACAGTTCCCGAAAGTCACTGCGCAGAAAGTGATCGTCAGCGAAGCAGGCGCATCAGTTTACTCCGCTTCCGAACTGGCGGCGCAGGAATTCCCGGATCTCGATGTTTCTCTGCGTGGCGCAGTATCTATCGCCCGCCGTTTGCAGGATCCACTGGCAGAGCTGGTAAAAATCGATCCGAAATCTATCGGCGTGGGTCAGTACCAGCATGACGTCAGCCAGACGCAACTGGCCCGCAAGCTGGATGCGGTAGTGGAAGATTGTGTAAACGCCGTTGGCGTCGATCTCAACACGGCATCCGTTCCGCTGTTAACTCGCGTGGCTGGCCTGACACGTATGATGGCGCAAAACATCGTGGCCTGGCGCGATGAAAACGGGCTATTCAAAAACCGTCAACAACTGTTAAAAGTGAGCCGTCTGGGGCCAAAAGCCTTCGAACAGTGTGCGGGCTTCCTGCGTATTAACCACGGCGATAACCCACTGGACGCCTCCACCGTTCACCCGGAAGCCTATCCGGTGGTGGAACGCATTCTGGCGGCAACGCAACAGGCGCTGAAAGATCTGATGGGCAACAGCAGCGAACTGCGTAACCTGAAAGCCTCGGATTTCACCGATGAGAAGTTCGGTGTACCGACGGTGACTGACATCATCAAAGAACTGGAAAAGCCAGGTCGCGATCCGCGTCCAGAATTTAAAACAGCCCAGTTTGCTGATGGCGTCGAGACGATGAACGACTTACAACCGGGCATGATTCTGGAAGGCGCAGTCACCAACGTCACTAACTTTGGCGCATTTGTCGATATCGGCGTGCATCAGGACGGCCTGGTTCACATCTCTTCCTTGTCGAATAAGTTTGTGGAAGATCCGCACACCGTGGTGAAAGCGGGCGATATTGTGAAGGTGAAAGTGCTGGAGGTAGATCTTCAGCGTAAACGTATCGCGCTGACCATGCGTCTGGACGAGCAACCAGGTGAAACCAACGCCCGTCGCGGCGGTGGTAACGATCGCCCGCAAAACAACCGCCCGGCAACCAAACCGCGCGGTCGTGATGCACAACCTGCCGGTAATAGCGCAATGATGGATGCGCTGGCAGCGGCAATGGGGAAAAAACGTTAATCGCTCTGATGGGCAAACGTAAATTTGCCCGATGCGCAAGCTTATCGGGCCTACGGTTCAATCATTGTTATTTAAATTTGTGCGAAATCGTAGGCTCGATAAGGCGTTCATGCCGCATCTGGCAGGACAAAACGCACTTTGTCAGCAATCTGATATCTCCGGCATTTTTATTCCACAGCCAAACTCACACAACATTTCATCAATATTTATCACAACATTAACAATTAAAACATTAACAAAACATTAAACAGCCATAATAATTCGCTATCCGAATTATATCTCTACCCAGATATAACCTTGAGCCACATCAACATTGAGTCAGATTATTATCTAAACCAACATTCGCACACATTTTAAGTATTGCTGATAGAAACCATTCTCATTATCATTGTACTGTTGATTATTTAATCTCTCCCCTTCGTTGGCAAATCATCTGGTCTCATGTCGCTGTCAAACGCCCCATGAGGTAGTTATCCAGTTAATGAGAAACAAGTAGGCACCTATGCAATACACTCCAGATACTGCGTGGAAAATCACTGGCTTTTCCCGTGAAATCAGCCCGGCATATCGTCAGAAGCTGCTTTCTCTTGGCATGTTACCCGGCTCTTCTTTTAATGTGGTGCGTGTCGCGCCACTCGGCGACCCCATTCATATCGAAACTCGTCGTGTGAGCCTGGTATTACGGAAAAAAGATCTGGCCTTATTAGAAGTGGAAGCTGTTTCCTGTTAATACGGTGATAACAACAATGAAAAAATTAACCATTGGCTTAATTGGTAATCCAAACTCTGGCAAAACCACCTTATTTAACCAGCTCACTGGCGCACGTCAGCGCGTGGGAAACTGGGCTGGCGTGACCGTCGAACGTAAAGAGGGGCTGTTCTCCACCACCGATCATCAGGTCACACTGGTGGACCTACCAGGCACCTACTCTCTAACCACTATCTCATCGCAGACCTCACTGGATGAGCAAATCGCCTGTCACTACATTTTGAGCGGCGACGCCGATCTGCTGATTAACGTGGTAGACGCTTCAAACCTTGAGCGTAACCTTTACCTGACGCTGCAACTGCTGGAACTCGGCATTCCGTGCATTGTGGCGCTAAACATGCTCGATATTGCCGAAAAGCAAAATATTCGCATTGACATTGATGCGCTGGCAGCACGTCTTGGTTGCCCGGTGATCCCACTGGTCTCCACTCGTGGTCGAGGAATTGAAGCACTGAAACTGGCGGTCGATCGCTATAAAGCCAATGAGGATGTGGAGCTGGTGCATTATGCTCAGCCGCTCATCAATGAAGCCGACGCGCTGGCAAAAGTGATGCCGTCTGACATCCCGCTTAAACACCGTCACTGGCTGGGCCTACAAATGCTGGAAGGCGATATTTACAGCCGTGCCTATGCCGGTGAAGCGTCGCAGCATCTGGATGCCGCCCTCGCCCGTCTGCGTAATGAAATGGACGATCCGGCATTGCACATTGCTGATGCTCGCTATCAGTGCATTGCAGCTATCTGTGATGTGGTAAGCAACAGTCTGACGGCAGAACCCAGCCGTTTTACTACCGCGGTGGATAAAATCGTGCTTAACCGTTTCCTCGGTCTGCCGATTTTCCTGTTCGTCATGTACCTGATGTTCCTGCTTGCCATCAACATCGGCGGCGCATTACAGCCACTGTTTGATGTCGGTTCTGTGGCGCTGTTTGTACATGGTATTCAGTGGATTGGCTACACACTCCACTTCCCGGACTGGCTGACTATCTTCCTCGCCCAGGGGCTTGGCGGCGGTATTAACACCGTGCTGCCGTTGGTGCCGCAGATTGGCATGATGTACCTGTTCCTCTCTTTCCTTGAGGACTCCGGGTATATGGCGCGTGCGGCGTTTGTAATGGACCGTCTGATGCAGGCGCTGGGCTTGCCGGGAAAATCCTTTGTACCGTTGATCGTCGGTTTTGGCTGTAACGTACCGTCGGTGATGGGGGCACGAACTCTTGATGCCCCGCGTGAACGCCTGATGACCATCATGATGGCGCCGTTTATGTCCTGCGGCGCGCGTCTGGCCATCTTCGCGGTATTTGCGGCCGCCTTCTTCGGGCAGAATGGCGCACTGGCGGTATTCTCACTGTACGTTATCGGTATTGTGATGGCAGTGCTGACGGGGCTGATGCTCAAATACACCATCATGCGCGGCGAAGCGACGCCGTTTGTGATGGAACTGCCTGTCTACCACGTACCGCACGTTAAAAGTCTGATTATCCAGACCTGGCAGCGCCTGAAAGGCTTTGTTCTGCGTGCAGGTAAAGTGATCATCGTCGTCAGCATTTTCCTTAGCGCCTTCAACAGCTTCTCACTGAGCGGGAAAATCGTCGACAACATTAACGACTCGGCGCTGGCCTCCGTCAGCCGTGTGATTACCCCAGTCTTCAAGCCAATTGGCGTACATGAAGATAACTGGCAGGCAACGGTTGGCCTGTTTACGGGCGCCATGGCGAAAGAAGTGGTGGTGGGTACGCTCAATACCCTCTACACCGCGGAAAATATTCAGGATGAAGAATTCAATCCAGCAGAATTTAACCTCGGAGAAGAGCTGTCAGGCGCAGTAGATGAAACCTGGCAAAGCCTGAAAGATACCTTCAGCCTTAGCGTACTGGCGAACCCGATTGAAGCCAGCAAAGGCGACGGCGAAATGGGCACCGGGGCAATGGGCGTGATGGATGAGAAATTCGGCAGCGCGGCAGCAGCATACAGCTATCTGATTTTTGTCCTGCTGTATGTTCCGTGCATCTCGGTGATGGGGGCTATCGCTCGTGAATCCAGCCGTGGCTGGATGGGCTTCTCCATTCTGTGGGGGCTGAATATCGCTTACTCACTCGCCACCCTGTTCTATCAGGTCGCCAGCTACAGCCAGCACCCAACCTACAGTCTGGTGTGCATTCTGGCGGTTGTTCTGTTTAACATCGCGGTCATCGGCCTGCTGCGCCGCGCGCGTAGCCGGGTCGATATCGAACTGCTGGCAACGCGCAAATCAGTAAGCAGTTGCTGCGCTGCCAGCACCACTGGCGATTGCCACTAAGGACACAGCAATGGCTTCGCTCATTCAGGTGCGTGATTTGCTGGCGTTACGGGGCCGTATGGACGCGGCCCAGATTAGCCAGACGCTGAACACCCCGCAGCCGATGATTAACGCCATGCTGCAACAACTGGAAAGTATGGGCAAAGCCGTGCGAATTCAGGAAGAACCTGATGGCTGTCTCTCCGGCAGTTGCAAAAGCTGCCCGGAAGGCAAAGCCTGTCTGCGCGAGTGGTGGGCATTGCGTTAACCTTGTTCCATCGCCTGTTTTGAAAAGCCCGGTATGCGTTTGCTGCCGGGCTTTTTTGCGTGTCGCTTTCCATAAAAATGCAACTCTTGCAGCAGAGCATAAGTTCCTCTGAAGGCGTCTCGCAGGGATGAAAACACTCAAGCTGGAGTCGAGCAGTTTTATTGATGACGATCTGCGTGAAAGTTATTCCGACGTGTTGTGGTCGGTGAAATACCTTGTTGGTTACCTGATTAGTTATTTATTAGACCGACGCATGGAAACCCTGGATATCGCCAAAAGAATGCTGCAATCCAGAGTCCCTCTTGCGGGCATCATACACTTTACCGGGCGGTCAGAAGACGAGTTGGCTGCGGCGAGTCAGTAGATTTTTGCCTCGCCATTTCAAATACTGCCTACACCCTCTGCTTCAACGCCACCAACTGTTGACAAAACTCGTCTGGATGCGAAATAAACGGTGCATGGGCCGCTTTGGCGAAGATGTATGACTCGCTGTGAGGCCAGAGTTCATCCAGCATCGGCACCACTTTGCGCGGTACCAGGCCATCAAGATACCCATACAATCGCAAAAACGGCATTTGTACATTTTTCAGCGGTTGACGGAGATCGACCATTTTCAGAATTTCCAGTCCGCCATTGAGTACTTCAACCTCCGGCATCGGTAATGCCAGCACGGTTTTCTTCAGCGCTCGTGCATCCTGGCGTGCCGTTTCTGTACCCATGGTTTGTAGAGCAAGGAACCGTTCCACCGTCCGTTGAAAATCTTCACTGAGCTGCTGCTGGAAGCCCGCCAGCACATCCGGTTTTATCCCCGGCCACTCTTCGCGAGCGCTGAAGCACGGCGACGACGCCACGGTGACCAGTGCCTGGACACGCTCAGGATGGGTCAACGCAATTTGGCTTGCCACCAGCCCGCCCAGACTCCAGCCCAGCCAGATGGCGTTATCTGGTGCCTGCTGCAGCACGACTTCCGCCATGTCGGCAAGCGACATGGCGCCGAATCCCTGGCTGCGCCCGAAACCGGGGAGATCAACAAGATGCAACGTAAAATGCGAGCTAAGTTCCTCGTCTATGCAACGCCACACTTCGGCATTCAATCCCCATCCGTGCAACAGCACAAGATGAACATTCCCCTGACCTTTGGTCTGCCACCAGATGTTATTCATCCGCTATTGTTCTCTTTTGACTAACAAGGATGAACATATGCTAACAGTACCTGGATTATGCTGGCTATGCCGAATGCCGCTGGCGCTAGGCCATTGGGGAATTTGTTCGGTCTGCTCACATGCCGCACATAAACATGAAATGCTGTGCCCGCAGTGCGGGTTACCAACGGCACACATCGCTCTCCCCTGTGGCCGCTGCCTGAAAAAACCGCCGCCGTGGCAGCGTCTGATCACCGTATCCAGCTATACGCCGCCCTTAAGCCCACTCATCCATCAGCTTAAATTTTCGCAGCGCAGTGAAATCGCCAGCGCGCTTTCGCGTCTGTTACTACTGGCGGTCTTACACGCCCGCCGGACCAGCGGGCTGCAACTACCGGATCGCCTCGTCAGCGTACCGTTGTGGCGACATCGGCACTGGCGACGGGGGTTTAATCAGAGCGATTTGCTTTGCCAACCGTTATCGCACTGGCTGCACTGTCAATGGGATAGCGAAGCCGTCACGCGTACAAGAGCCACAGCAACTCAGCATTTTCTCAACGCCCGCCTGCGCAAGCGCAACCTGAAAAATGCCTTTCGCCTTGAATTGCCCGTGCAAGGTCTCCATATGGTGATTGTGGATGATGTCGTCACCACCGGAAGTACCGTCGCAGAGATTGCGCAGTTGCTTTTACGCAATGGTGCGGCAACTGTCCAGGTCTGGTGCCTTTGTCGAACCTTGTAGAGCCTCGATGATGGGCGTATTATAACCAACTAAAATAGTCAACTATTAGGCCATTACTATGATCCGTATTTCCGATGCTGCACAAGCGCACTTTGCCAAACTGCTGGCAAACCAGGAAGAAGGGACACAAATCCGCGTATTTGTGATCAATCCCGGCACGCCTAACGCTGAATGCGGTGTTTCTTATTGTCCGCCGGACGCCGTAGAAGCGACCGACACCGCCCTGAAATTTGACCTGCTGACCGCATATGTTGATGAGTTAAGCGCACCATACCTGGAAGATGCAGAGATCGACTTCGTTACCGACCAGTTAGGTTCTCAATTAACACTGAAAGCCCCAAATGCCAAAATGCGTAAAGTAGCAGACGACGCACCGCTAATGGAGCGCGTGGAGTATATGCTGCAATCGCAGATTAACCCGCAGCTTGCAGGCCACGGCGGTCGCGTTTCGCTGATGGAAATCACCGAAGACGGTTATGCCATTCTACAATTTGGCGGCGGCTGTAACGGTTGTTCAATGGTAGACGTCACCCTGAAAGAAGGCATCGAAAAGCAATTGCTGAACGAATTCCCTGAGCTGAAAGGTGTACGCGATCTCACCGAGCACCAGCGCGGCGAGCACTCTTACTACTAAATTTTCTCCTCTTTTGTCGCTTGCCCGATACGACGCTAAAACGTCCTGTCGGGCCTGAATGAAACCTGTATCATTGTTTTACTCCAACAATCCAATTCCTTCATTTCCCCACGATAATTTGACCTGCGTCTCATAATTTAAATTTACCCCACTCTGGTGATTCTCAAGCACGTAATGTTACCCGTATCATTCGCGTGGGCACCAAACACACTCATAACATCTGACGGCACTAATTCGTTTTAGGAGTCATCAGCCGTGGTGCCGTGATATCTCTGTTCTCAGTTGGGACAACCAGGATTTGTCGTCAAAAACCTGACGTTACCCATAACAAATTAAAGGCCAGGTAAATCATGCCATTAGTCATTGTTGCTATCGGTGTAATCTTGTTATTACTCCTGATGATCCGCTTCAAAATGAACGGTTTCATCGCCCTCGTCCTGGTGGCGCTTGCTGTCGGATTAATGCAAGGTATGCCGCTGGATAAAGTAATTGGATCAATCAAAGCCGGTGTCGGTGGTACGCTCGGTAGTCTTGCCCTGATCATGGGTTTTGGCGCAATGCTGGGCAAAATGCTGGCAGACTGTGGTGGCGCACAACGTATCGCTACGACACTGATTGCCAAATTTGGTAAGAAGCATATTCAGTGGGCGGTAGTATTGACCGGTTTTACCGTCGGTTTTGCTCTGTTCTATGAAGTGGGCTTTGTGCTGATGCTGCCGCTGGTGTTTACCATCGCTGCCGCCGCCAATATCCCGCTGTTGTACGTTGGTGTGCCGATGGCGGCTGCGCTGTCTGTTACTCACGGTTTCCTGCCTCCACACCCGGGCCCGACCGCAATTGCCACCATTTTCAATGCCGATATGGGTAAAACCCTGTTGTACGGCACTATTCTGGCAATCCCAACCGTTATTCTTGCAGGTCCGGTTTATGCCCGCGTGCTGAAAGGTATTGATAAGCCGATCCCGGAAGGTCTGTACAGCGCGAAAACGTTTAGTGAAGAAGAGATGCCGAGCTTTGGCGTCAGCGTCTGGACTTCTCTGGTACCCGTTGTGCTGATGGCGATGCGCGCCATTGCTGAAATGATCCTGCCAAAAGGCCACGCTTTCCTGCCGGTAGCAGAGTTCTTAGGTGACCCGGTAATGGCAACGCTGATTGCGGTGCTGATTGCGATGTTCACCTTTGGTCTGAACCGCGGTCGTTCGATGGATCAGATTAACGATACGCTGGTTTCTTCCATCAAAATCATCGCGATGATGCTGTTGATCATCGGTGGCGGCGGTGCATTCAAGCAGGTGCTGGTAGACAGCGGTGTGGACAAATACATCGCCTCCATGATGCATGAAACCAACATTTCTCCGCTGCTGATGGCCTGGTCGATTGCCGCAGTACTGCGTATCGCGTTGGGTTCTGCAACCGTTGCGGCAATCACTGCGGGAGGTATCGCGGCACCGCTGATTGCAACGACGGGTGTTAGCCCAGAACTAATGGTTATCGCCGTCGGCTCCGGTAGTGTAATTTTCTCTCACGTGAACGATCCGGGCTTCTGGCTGTTCAAAGAGTACTTTAACCTGACTATCGGCGAGACTATCAAGTCCTGGTCGATGCTGGAAACCATTATCTCAGTGTGCGGTCTGGTAGGCTGTCTGCTGCTGAATATGGTGATTTGATAACACTGACTGCCGGATATGGCGAGAGTGCCTTATCCGGCAGCTCCAATGAGTAAGCCGGATAAGACGCGTCAAGCGCCGCATCCGGCATCAACCGCACTCTACTTCTTCTTCGCTGCCGCCCTGCGCCGTCTGTCCAAATCCTTCAGCAACTTGTTCACGCCATCATCGGCAAACATCTTTTCAAGCGTTGCGGAAAGTTTGCGTCGCCAGTTTTTGTACTGGTAACTGGTGCCGGGAATATTGACCGGTTCGGCCATATCCAGCCAGTCTTCTGGCTGTAGCCCTAACAGAGCGCTGTTACTGTCGGCGATGTAACGCTGCAAGCCACGGCTAAGCATCGGCGTCATCGACATCAAGGATGCCTTATGCCCGGCACGTTTGGGCAGGCAGCCATATTTATGCAGCGCATCCAGCAACCCTTGCTTCGCCAGTTCACGATCCTGATACAAACCACGCAGCACCACGTCATCCGGGTACAGACCCAGCGTTTTGCCCAGCGTTAAATCTCCGCTTTCCCAATAACCGCGCAGTGTTGGCAAGTCATGCGTCGCCGCAACCGCCATCGACTGCTCTGGATACGCTTTCGGCGCGCGGAACGTCTTCTCGTGATCGTTTTCGAAATAGAGCACTTTGTAGGAGTAAACACCGCTACTTCGCAGCTTACCGACTATCTCTACTGGCACTGTGCCGAGATCTTCGCCAATCACCATGCAGCGATGACGCTTACTTTCAAGCGCCAGAATTGAGAGCAGATCATCCACCGGATAGTGAACATACGCCCCCTGATCCGCCGTCTCGCCATACGGTATCCACCACAAACGCAGCATCGACATCACATGGTCAATTCGCAACGCGCCGCAGTTTTGCATATTGGCGCGCAGCAGCTCGATAAACGGCGCATAGGCACGCGCGGTGATGATATGTGGGTCCATCGGCGGCAATCCCCAGTTCTGCCCCAACGGGCCGAGGATATCCGGCGGCGCGCCAACCGATGCTTTCAGGCAATACAGTTCACGGTCACACCAGGTTTCCGCCCCGCCTTCCGCTACACCAACCGCCAGGTCACGGTACAAACCAATCGGCATTTCATAGCCCTGGCTTATCTCCCAGCAGGCGGCAAACTGGCTGTAAGCCAGCCACTGCAACCAGAGATAAAAATCGACATCATCACGATGTTCTTCGCAGAACTGACGCACCTCTGGCGAGTCTACGTTCTGATATGCCTGCGGCCACGCCGGCCAGCCCCAGCGCATTTCATCTTCTTTCACCTGCTGGGCGTGTAACGCATCAAATGCGGCCTGCCAGAACAGGCTGTCTCCCTGTTCTGCGACAAACTGACGAAATGCCGCCATTTGCTCATCATCTCGTAGCGAGAATCCTTTCCATGCCATTCGCAACGCCGTCATTTTCAAGGCGGTGACGGTAGAATAATCGACCCAGTCAGCATCCCGCGCTTGTTGCAGCGTCCGTTGAGTGGTTGGCATTTGCCACCAGGCTTGTGCCTCTTCGCTAAGTTGAAAATCCTCAACGCCGTTAACGTCGATATAAATCACGTTCAACCAGCGGCGAGAAGACGGGCTATAGGGACTGGCACTTTCTGGATTTGCCGGGTAAAGCGCATGAATCGGGTTCAGGCCGATAAACGATCCACCGCGTTTCGCCACATCCACCAACATGGATTTGAGATCGCCAAAGTCACCTATTCCCCAATTTGTTTCCGATCGCAGTGTATAAAGCTGAACGCAAGCGCCCCACAGCTTTTGTTTATTCAGCAACGCCTGCGGTTCGTAGCAACGTTTAGGCGCGACAATCACCCGGCAGTGAGAACGCTGTTCGTCCTGAGTGAGCGTCAGGCTGTGATACCCTTCTGGCAGCCTCGCGGGGAGGTTGAATGTTTTACCTCCACTCACGTGGCCCTTGTACTGCGTTCCTTCTTCGGTGGTCAACAGCCAGCTATATTCACCGTTGCCCTCCACCGCCATCAGCATTTTTTTACCGACGGTATAAACCATGACATTGGGGACAGGCGTTACCGCCACTTTCGTGGCGGTACGTTGATGCATCGCGTCAAGCAAACGCCGTTTGGTTTCGGCGCTAATCGACTGCGGTTTACCGTGGGCATTGATGTAATTGGGGCTAATCCCCGCCGCCAGCGCGGCATTATCCAGACGTTTGCTTTCCATCGAGCTTCCTTAGCGTTTTGCCTGCCAGATACGAGCCTGGTAATCGCGAATAGAGCGATCCGAGCTAAACATACCGCAGCGGGCGGTATTGAGGATCGCCGCGCGAGTCCAGGCCTCCTGGTCGCGGTACAGTACATCCACTTGCTTTTGTGCCTCTACGTAGGCTGCAAAATCCGCCATGACCAGATACGGATCCCCCCCCTGTTTGCCGATACTGTGCAGCATCGACTCGAAGGCATGCTTATCGCCGTCGCTGTATTTACCGCTTTCCAACTCTTTCAACACGGCGTCCAGCACCTTATCTTTCTTCCGCCATTTCACCGGGTCGTAGCCTTTAGCCAGAATGGCCTTCACTTGTTCCACGGTATGACCAAAGATAAAGATATTTTCTTCACCGACTTTCTCGGCGATTTCAACGTTAGCGCCATCCAGCGTACCGACGGTGAGCGCGCCATTGAGCGCCAGCTTCATATTGCCAGTACCGGAAGCTTCTTTACCTGCAGTGGAGATTTGCTCGGAAATATCCGCCGCCGGGATCAGTTTTTCCGCCGCCGAGACACAATAATCTGGCAGGAATACCACCTTCAGTTTGTCACCCACGAGTGGATCGTTGTTGATCACATCAGCCACTTTATTGATCGCAAAGATAATGTTTTTCGCCAGGTAATAGCCTGGTGCTGCTTTCGCACCGAACAGAAACACACGCGGCACGCGGTCAGTCTGCGGGTTTTCGCGAATTTCTTTGTACAACGCCAGAATATGCAGCAGATTCAGGTGCTGACGTTTGTACTCGTGCAGGCGTTTGATCTGGACGTCGAACAGAGCCTGAGTGTTGATCTCAATGCCAGTGCGATTTTTTACAAACTCTGCCAGGCGGGCTTTATTCGCCTGCTTGATCTCGCGATATTGCTGGCGGAATTTCGCATCATCAGCGAGTTTTTCCAGATTGATCAGTTGATCAAGATCGTTAGCCCACTCTTTTTTCAGTGAGTTATCCAACAATGCCGCCAGTGCCGGGTTGCACTGTTTGATCCAGCGACGCGGAGTAATACCGTTGGTGACGTTATGGAATTTATTCGGCCACAACTGGTGATATTCCGGGAACAGATCTTTCACCACCAGATCCGAATGCAACGCCGCTACACCGTTCACCGCAAAACCGCCGACTACGCACAGATTTGCCATATGCACTTGCTTATCGTACACAACCGCCAGTTTGGCCCACACTTTTTCATCGCCCGGCCAGGTTTTCTCCACCAGCGTTTTAAAGCGAGTATTAATTTCGTTGATTATCTGCATATGACGCGGCAACAACGCTTTCACCAATTTCACATCCCAGCGCTCCAGCGCTTCCGGCATCAGGGTATGGTTGGTGTAGGCGAAAGTTTTGCTGGCGATCGCCCAGGCTTCATCCCAGCTCATCTGGTGCTCATCAATCAATACACGCAACAGTTCAGGAATAGCAATGGTTGGATGTGTGTCGTTCAGTTGAATAACTTCATAATCTGCCAGTTCGTGCAGCTTACGGCCCGCCTGATGATGGCGACGTAAAATATCCGCCACCGAGCAGGCACACTGGAAGTACTGCTGCATCAGCCGCAGTTTTTTACCTGCGGTGTGATTATCGTTCGGATAGAGCACTTTGGTCAGTTTTTCGGCGTTTATGCCCTGCTGTTCGGCACGCAGGAAATCACCATCGTTAAATTTAGTCAGATCAAATGGATGCGCATGCGTTGCCTGCCACAGACGCAACGGTTGCGCTATACCATTACGGTAGCCGAGAACGGGGAGCTCCCACGCCTGACCAGTAATAGTAAATTCGGGTTCCCAGCGTCCATCTTTTGTCACTTTACCGCCAATGCCGACTTGCACATCCAGTGCTTCGTTATGACGGAACCACGGATAATTGCCGCGATGCCAGTCATCCGGCGCTTCAACCTGTTTGCCATCGACAAAAGACTGGCGAAACAAACCATATTGATAGTTCAGGCCGTAGCCTGTAGCAGCCTGGCCAACGGTTGCCATTGAGTCGAGGAAGCACGCAGCCAGTCGCCCCAGGCCGCCATTGCCCAGCGCCGGATCGATCTCCTCTTCCAGCAGATCGGTCAGATTGATGTCATAAGCCTTCAACGACGCCTGTACATCCTGATACCAGCCGAGGTTCAACAAATTATTGCCCGTCAGACGGCCAATTAAAAACTCCATTGAGATGTAGTTAACGTGGCGCTGATTCGCCGCCGGTTTGGCGAAAGGCTGAGCGCGTAACATTTCAGCCAGAGCTTCGCTCACTGCCAGCCACCACTGGCGAGGGGTCATTTCGGCCGCAGATGTTAAGCCATAACGCTGCCACTGGCGTGACAGAGCTTCCTGAAATTGCTTTTCGTTAAAAATAGGTTGTGACATAGGAGTTCCACTTTTCTTAGATTTTAAACACAACGTTATCGCTAGTTTGCCAGGCTCCATGTTGACCTTCCTCATCCTACGGGGGATTAGGCAGGGAGGAGTAACGGGGATGAGCAAGGAAATGTGATCTCGACCACTTAAAGGTAGTGCAATCCACTGCAAAGCATCTGTTCGGTGCCATACAGAGCAAAAAACCTGCCTTTTAAGCGTAAGAAATGACCGTTGCGTATTATCAAAAAGCGGAAGGTAACGCTAAACGCTATAAATTAAGTAAAGAAGTGAAACCGTTTCGGCGATGAAATATCAATGGCGCTTCATCTTATTCTTAATGGGTTTATTAATATCATCTTTTCAGATAGCAATTTCATCAGGAATAGAGAGAACATCATGGCTTAAATAGGGACAATGAACATAAGGAATATACCGTAAAACCCAGCATCTACGCTGCATCAGCGTTGTTTTAAGGTGAACCATTAATAAACGTTTGGAATTGTGACAGAGTGCAAATTCAGACACATAAAAAATCACCATCGCTTGCATTACAAGGGTTTCTGTCCGACCTTATGACCATTAATTACGAAGCGCAAAAAAATAATATTTCCTCATTTTCCACAGTGAAGTGATTAACTATGCTGATTCCGTCAAAATTAAGTCGTCCGGTTCGACTCGACCATACTGTGGTTCGTGAGCGCCTGCTGGCTAAACTTTCCGGCGCGAACAACTTCAGGCTGGTGCTGATCACAAGTCCTGCGGGTTATGGAAAGACAACGCTCATCTCTCAATGGGCGGCTGGAAAAAACGATTTGGGCTGGTACTCGCTTGATGAAGGCGATAACCAGCAAGAGCGTTTCGCCAGCTATTTTATTGCCGCCGTGCAACAGGCGACCAGCGGACACTGCGCCATTAGTGAGACGATGACGCAAAAACGGCAATATGCCAGCCTGACGTCACTGTTTGCCCAGCTTTTCATCGAACTGGCGGAATGGCATAGCCCACTTTATCTGGTTATCGACGATTATCACCTGATCACCAATCCGGTGATCCACGAATCGATGCGCTTCTTCATCCGTCATCAGCCGGAAAATCTCACTCTGGTGGTGTTATCACGTAACCTTCCACAGTTGGGTATCGCCAATTTACGTGTACGCGATCAACTGCTGGAAATCGGCAGTCAGCAACTGGCGTTTACTCACCAGGAAGCTAAGCAATTTTTTGATTGCCGTCTGTCATCGCCGATTGAAGCGGCAGAAAGCAGCCGGATTTGCGATGATGTTTCCGGTTGGGCGACCGCGTTGCAACTCATCGCGCTCTCTGCAAGGCAAAATACCCATTCTGCTCATAAATCCGCACGCCGCCTGGCTGGAATCAATGCCAGCCATCTTTCCGATTATCTGGTCGATGAGGTTTTAGATAACGTTGATCTGGCAACGCGCCATTTTCTGTTGAAAAGCGCCATTTTGCGTTCCATGAATGACGCGCTGATTTCCCGTGTTACTGGCGAAGATAACGGCCAAATGCGCCTTGAAGAAATCGAGCGTCAGGGTCTGTTTCTGCAACGGATGGATGATACTGGCGAATGGTTCTGCTATCACCCGCTGTTTGGTAACTTCCTGCGTCAACGCTGCCAGTGGGAGCTGGCGGCTGAACTGCCGGAAATCCACCGTGCTGCGGCTGAAAGTTGGATGGCACAAGGTTTTCCCAGCGAGGCTATTCACCATGCTCTGGCAGCAGGCGATGCGCTAATGCTGCGCGATATCCTGCTTAATCACGCCTGGAGTCTGTTCAACCATAGCGAACTTTCTCTACTGGAAGAGTCGCTGAAAGCCCTGCCGTGGGACAGTCTGCTGGAAAATCCACAACTGGTGTTGTTACAGGCCTGGCTAATGCAAAGCCAGCATCGTTATGGCGAAGTGAACACCCTGCTGGCACGTGCCGAACATGAAATCAAGGACATCAGAGAAGGCACCATGCACGCAGAATTTAACGCTCTGCGCGCCCAGGTGGCGATTAACGACGGTAATCCGAATGAAGCCGAACGACTGGCAAAACTGGCACTGGAAGAACTGCCTCCGGGCTGGTTCTACAGCCGCATTGTCGCAACCTCTGTGCTGGGAGAAGTGTTGCACTGTAAAGGCAAACTGACCCGTTCACTGACATTAATGCGGCAAACTGAACAGATGGCACGCCAACACGATGTCTGGCACTACGCCTTGTGGAGTTTAATCCAACAAAGCGAAATTTTGTTTGCGCAAGGGTTTCTACAAACCGCGTGGGAAACTCAAGAAAAAGCGTTCCAGTTGATTAACGAGCAGCATCTGGAACAGCTGCCAATGCATGAGTTTCTGGTACGTATTCGTGCGCAACTGTTATGGGCATGGGCGCGGCTGGATGAAGCCGAAGCCTCGGCGCGTAGCGGGATTGAGGTCTTATCTTCTTATCAACCGCAACAGCAGCTTCAGTGCCTGGCAATGTTAATTCAATGCTCACTGGCCCGTGGCGATCTGGATAACGCCCGCAGTCAACTTAACCGTCTGGAAAACCTGCTGGGGAATGGTAAATATCACAGCGACTGGATCTCCAACGCCAATAAAGTCCGTGTTATTTACTGGCAGATGACCGGAGATAAAGCCGCTGCCGCCAACTGGCTGCGCCACACCGCGAAGCCAGAGTTTGCCAATAACCACTTCCTGCAAGGTCAATGGCGCAACATTGCCCGTGCGCAAATCTTGCTGGGTGAATTTGAACCTGCAGAAATTGTCCTCGAAGAACTCAACGAGAACGCCCGCAATTTACGGTTAATGAGCGATCTCAACCGTAACTTGCTGCTGCTCAACCAACTGTACTGGCAATCCGGGCGGAAAAGCGACGCCCAACGCGCGTTGCTGGACGCATTAAAACTGGCGAATCGCACCGGCTTTATCAGCCATTTTGTCATCGAAGGCGAAGCAATGGCGCAGCAATTACGTCAGTTAATTCAACTTAACACACTGCCAGAACTGGAACAGCACCGCGCCCAGCGTATTCTGCGGGAAATCAATCAACATCATCGGCATAAATTCGCCCATTTCGATGAGAATTTCGTTGAACGTCTGCTAAATCATCCTGAAGTACCAGAACTGATCCGCACCAGCCCGTTGACCCAGCGCGAATGGCAAGTGCTAGGGTTAATTTATTCTGGTTACAGCAACGAACAAATTGCCGGTGAACTGGAAGTGGCGGCAACCACCATCAAAACGCATATCCGTAATTTGTACCAGAAGCTCGGCGTGGCCCATCGCCAGGATGCGGTACAACACGCCCAGCAATTATTGAAGATGATGGGATACGGAGTGTAAGTTTAGCCGGATAACGCGCCGGATCCGGCTTACATCTCTGTATCATTCAATGCTCACCCGCGTTATGCCATCTGTTTCTATCAAACAAAACCGTACCGGCAAGAAACGCTCCAGCACCGCGATATTGGTCAGCAGATGGCATGAGGGATGGGCGACCGTAAATTCCCCCGCACCCGCCAGCGCCATCGGTAGCACAATCTGGTCAGCGAGATACTCCCCCACCGCCGCCGGGCTTGCCAGGTAGCGTTTCACCTCTTTCACCAACTGCGCGGCGACCACTTCGGCACTGACGCGCTTTTCACCGACGACAAAAAAACGTTCGGTGATATTTTCACTTTCGACTTCAAGCGAGACGGTATTGCCCGGCCCCTGGTCACGCGGCAGGTTATGAACAGCCTGTTCATGCAGTGAAAAACTTGCCGCCAGCGTAGCGATTTCACGCTCAGCAACATGGCGCGGCACACCAGCTAATAGCACCTCTCCACGCATCCGCACAATGTTCCCGCGCTCGCCAAGTTGCAAGGTGTTAAACGATGCCACAGGCGAGACTTCCGTCGCCACCCCCCCGCCTCCGGCAGGGTAAAAACCGTGGCGTAATAATGTGGTTTGCTGATGAATTCCCATTTTCGCCAGCAGCGGCTCCAGCACCCGGCGGATAAAGTCCGCAGGCGGTGCCGACGGGTTATCGGTGCCACCACTCACTTCAACACGCGAAGGCCCATCGGCAAACCACAGCGCGGGCAACACCGTTTGCAGCACCAGCGTACAACTTCCGGCGCTACCGATAGCAAAGCGGTAATCGCCGCCGCGCACGCTGCCGGGCCGAAAGACCAGACGCTGCGACCCCAGCTCCGCCAGGTTTTCGGGCAAGTCCGCCGCCGTTAACGCGGTACGCAGTGCGTTCATTCCACAGCCAATATCCACGCCCACCGCCGCCGGAATAATCGCCCCTTTGGTCGGGATCACGCTACCAATGGTGGAACCTTTACCCAGGTGTACATCAGGCATTACCGCAATATGTTTGAAAATAAACGGCATCTTCGCGGTATTAATAAGTTGCTGACGCGCATCGGCTTCTACCGGCACGCCTTTGGTCCACATTTTTACCGAGGCATTTTCAGTGGTCAGTAATTCGTAATTCATTATGTTTTCTCTTTTCGTTGGTATGTCCTGATAATTGCAACCGTCGTGCCAGAAAATTAAATAAGCCGCTTAATTTTTTAATTCATTGTTTTTAAATAGATAAAATATTCCAGTCCGTAAACGGAGATTTCCCGCAAAGCCAATTTACCGATAATGAAATATCGTCTTTTATAAGGATATCTAAGATGCGTAAAACAGTGGCTTTTGGCTTTGTCGGCACCGTACTGGATTATGCCGGACGCGGCAGCCAACGCTGGTCGAAATGGCGTCCGACACTGTGTCTATGCCAGCAAGAATCGCTGGTGATCGATCGTCTGGAATTGCTGTACGACGCTCGCTCACGCTCGTTGTTTGAAACGCTTAAACACGATATCGCCAGCGTTTCGCCAGAAACAGAAGTGGTGAGCGTTGAGATTGAACTGCATAACCCGTGGGATTTCGAAGAGGTTTACGCCTGCCTGCATGATTTCGCCCGTGGCTACGCGTTTCACCCTGATAAAGAAGACTATTTAATTCACATCACCACCGGTACCCACGTGGCGCAGATTTGCTGGTTTCTGCTGGCGGAAGCGCGTTACCTGCCCGCCCGGCTGATACAATCTTCGCCACCGCGCAAAAAAGAGCAACCGCGCGGCGCAGGTGAAGTGACCATTATCGATCTCGATTTAAGCCGTTATAACGCCATCGCCAGCCGCTTTGCCGAAGAACGTCAGCAAACGCTCGATTTTCTTAAGTCCGGCATTGCCACGCGTAACCCCCACTTCAACCGCATGATTGAGCAGATCGAAAAAGTGGCGATTAAATCTCGCGCACCGATCCTGCTTAACGGCCCAACCGGTGCGGGCAAGTCGTTTCTGGCGCGACGCATCTTCGAGTTAAAACAGGCGCGGCATCAGTTTAGCGGCGCGTTTGTTGAGGTGAACTGCGCTACTCTGCGCGGCGATACCGCTATATCCACGCTGTTTGGTCATGTAAAAGGCGCGTTTACCGGGGCGCGAGAATCGCGGGAGGGGCTGCTACGTAGCGCCAACGGCGGAATGTTGTTTCTCGATGAGATTGGCGAACTGGGCACAGACGAACAGGCAATGCTGCTGAAAGCCATTGAAGAGAAAAACTTTTACCCGTTTGGCAGCGATCGCCAGGTGAACAGTGATTTTCAGCTTATCGCCGGTACGGTGCGCGATTTACACCAGTTGGTTGCCGAAGGCAAGTTCCGCGAAGACCTGTATGCGCGCATTAATCTCTGGACCTTCACTCTGCCTGGGCTACGACAGCGCCAGGAAGATATTGAGCCTAACCTGGATTATGAAGTGGAGCGCCACGCCTCACTCACTGGCGATAGCGTGCGTTTTAACACCGAAGCACGTCGCGCCTGGCTGGCCTTTGCGACATCTCCCCAGGCGACATGGCGTGGTAACTTTCGCGAGCTTTCAGCCAGCGTCACGCGGATGGCGACATTTGCCGATAACGGACGCATTACTCTGAAAACGGTAGACGATGAGATTGATCGTCTGCGTTATAACTGGCAGGAGAGTCGCCCCGCGGTGCTTACTGCATTGCTGGGCGAGGAAGCGGAAAACATCGATCTCTTTGACCGTATGCAACTGGAAAACGTTATTGCCGTTTGTCGTCAGGCAAAATCTCTTTCTGCTGCCGGACGCCAGCTTTTTGACGTTTCGCGCCAGGGCAAAGCCAGCGTCAACGACGCAGATCGACTACGCAAATACCTGGCGCGTTTTGATCTGACGTGGGAAGCCGTGCAGGATCAGCACAGCTCCAGTTGAATATGGTGGTCCGTTAGCACCTGCATCACGCCTGCTGGCGGCATCGTGTCGGTATAAACCGCATCGACCATGCTGATGCTGCCCATATTCACCATCGCGTTACGGCCAAATTTTGAGTGGTCAACGACCAGCATGACGTGGCGCGAGTTATCGATAATAGCGCGTTTAGTGCGCACTTCGTGGTAATCGAACTCCAGCAGCGAGCCGTCGCTGTCGATGCCGCTTATCCCCAGAATGCCGAAATCGAGGCGGAACTGAGAGATAAAATCGAGCGTCGCTTCACCGATTATCCCGCCATCGCGGCTACGCAATTCGCCACCGGCGAGGATAATGCGAAAATCTTCTTTTACCATCAACGTGTTAGCAACATTGAGGTTGTTGGTAACAATGCGCAGATTACTGTGATTGAGCAACGCGTGCGCCACCGCTTCCGGCGTAGTGCCGATATCAATAAATAGCGTGGAGCCATTGGGGATTTGCTCCGCCACTTTGCGGGCAATACGCTCTTTTTCTGCGGTCTGGGTAGCCTTGCGATCGTGCCACGGCGTGTTAACGGAACTGGAAGGTAGCGCCGCGCCGCCATGATGACGCAGGATCAGGTTTTGCTCCGCCAGCTCATTGAGGTCGCGGCGAATAGTCTGCGGGCTAACGGAAAAATGCTCCACCAACTCCTCGGTGCTGACATAACCCTGCTGTTTAACCAGTTCGATAATACCGTTGTGACGTTGTGTTTGTTTCATTTATAAATCCCTGGAATTATTTTCGTTTTCGCGCATTAAGCGAATCAACAAAAGCCATCGCTAAACCCACGGCTAACCCGGCGATGTGTGCTCCGTTCGCCATCGACATCCCAAACAAATCAAACCATCCGGCGACAATCCAGATCAGCGCGAAGATGATTAACCCACGTTGCAGGTAAATGCCACTTTGTGGATCGCGCTCGCCGCGCAGCCAGACGTAACCCATCAGCGCATACACCACGCCAGAAAGCCCGCCAAACCACGGCCCGCTGAATTTTTGCTGCACATAGCCGCTTAACAAGGCGCTAATGAGGGTAATGACAATTAGCTTACCGCTGCCGAGTCGTTTTTCCACCGCGCCGCCGAGATACCACCACCACAGGAGGTTAAAGAGGATATGCATCAGCGAGAAGTGCATTAACGCATGAGTAAAGTAACGCCAGAACTCAAATTTCAGCGCTGGCTCAAAAGGCCAGGCCAGCCATAACATCACTTCCTGATCGCCGAGGATTTGCATGGCGATAAACACCAGCACACAAGCAATCATCACGGCCCAGGTTACCGGTCCGGCACGTTCACGCAAGGTGGCAAAGAAAGGAAAACGGCGATAATGCAGCCCGCTGCCAGTATGACCGGATTGCCAACTGGCCGCCAGGTAACGCGGGTCTGCCGGGTTTTCGAGAAAACGCGCCAACTCCGCCCGCACGCGTTCGGCCTGGGATTCATCCGCCAGCCAGACATCGCTTTGGTTATGTTGTTGAATCGTGAGGATAACGCCCTGCGTCGCCATGTAATCCACAAATGCCTGCGCCACGCGGGGGTTAGCAAAAGAGGTAATCATCAACATCGTTGCTGTCGCTTATTCCACACAAAAGAGGACAGTATAAAGCGTTACGCGCCGTAAGCCACCTCTGCGGGAAACTGTCGCTGCCACGCGTCAAAACCGCCATCAATACTGTAAACCACGTCGTAACCTTGTTGCAGCAGATACTGCGCCGCACCTTTGCTGCTATTGCCGTGGTAACACATCACCATTACGGGAGTATCGAAGTCATTTTCACGCATAAATGCGCCCAGCGTGTCGTTGGTTAAATGGAAAGCCTGCGCCGCATGCCCCATAGCGAAACTTTGTGGATCGCGAATATCGACCAGCACCGCCTCTTTTTCCTGCAACTTCTGGTGCGCGTCAGCAACATTAATACATTCGAACTGATCCATGCGTCTCTCTTTCTTTACATACAAGTGGGCAAATTTACCGCACAGTTTACGTCGAAGCGGCAGATAAACGCCATAATGTTATACATATCACTCTAAAATGTTTTTTCAATGTTACCTAAAGCGCGTTTTTTTGCTAATATGCTCGATAACGAACATTTATGAGCTTTAACGAAAGTGAATGAGGGCAGCATGGAAACCAAAGATCTGATTGTGATAGGTGGCGGCATCAATGGTGCTGGTATCGCGGCAGACGCCGCTGGACGCGGTTTATCCGTGCTGATGCTGGAGGCAGAGGATCTCGCTTGTGCGACCTCCTCTGCCAGTTCCAAACTTATTCACGGCGGCCTGCGCTACCTTGAACACTATGAATTCCGCCTTGTCAGCGAGGCGCTGGCAGAACGTGAAGTGCTGTTGAAAATGGCCCCACATATCGCCTTCCCAATGCGTTTTCGTCTGCCGCATCGCCCGCATCTACGCCCGGCATGGATGATTCGTATCGGTCTTTTTATGTACGATCATTTGGGTAAACGTACCAGTTTACCGGGTTCAACAGGTTTGCGTTTTGGCGCAAATTCAGTGTTAAAACCAGAAATCACACGCGGATTCGAATATTCTGACTGTTGGGTAGATGATGCCCGTCTGGTATTAGCCAACGCCCAGATGGTGGTGCGCAAAGGGGGTGAGGTGCTAACCCGTACCCGCGCGACTTCCGCTCGCCGCGAAAACGGTCTGTGGATTGTGGAAGCAGAAGATATCGATACTGGCAAAAAATACACATGGCAGGCACGCGGCCTGGTTAACGCCACGGGACCGTGGGTGAAACAGTTCTTCGACGACGGGATGCATTTGCCTTCGCCTTATGGCATCCGCCTGATCAAAGGCAGCCATATTGTGGTGCCGCGCGTGCATACCCAAAAGCAGGCCTACATTCTGCAAAATGAAGATAAACGTATTGTCTTTGTGATCCCGTGGATGGACGAGTTTTCCATCATCGGCACCACCGATGTGGAGTACAAAGGCGATCCGAAAGCGGTGAAGATTGAAGAGAGTGAAATCAATTACCTGCTGAATGTGTATAACGCGCACTTTAAAAAGCAGTTAAGCCGTGACGATATCGTCTGGACCTACTCCGGCGTGCGTCCACTGTGTGATGATGAATCTGACTCACCGCAGGCCATTACCCGTGATTACACGCTCGATATTCATGATGAAAACGGCAAAGCACCGCTGCTGTCGGTATTCGGCGGTAAGCTGACCACCTACCGCAAACTGGCGGAACATGCGCTGGAAAAACTCACGCCGTATTATCAGGGCATTGGCCCGGCGTGGACGAAAGAGAGCGTGCTACCGGGTGGCGCTATCGAAGGCGACCGAGACGATTACGCCGCCCGCCTGCGCCGCCGTTACCCATTCCTCACCGAATCGCTGGCACGTCATTACGCACGGACCTATGGTAGCAACACTGAGCTATTACTCGGCAACGCAGGGGCGATAAGTGACCTCGGTGAAGATTTTGGTCATGAGTTCTACGAAGCGGAGCTGAAATATCTGGTCGACCACGAATGGGTCCGCCGCGCCGACGATGCCCTGTGGCGCCGTACAAAACAAGGTATGTGGCTGAATGCGGAACAACAATCTCGTGTGAGCCAGTGGTTGATGGAGTATACGCAGCAGAGGTTATCGCTGGCGTCGTAAATTAACGTAAGGTGGCCAGGTCAGATTTCAATCTGACCTGAGACTGATGATAAACAAAAAAACTGCCTGATGCGCTACGCTTATCAGGCCTACGCGGTTTATGCAATATATTGAATTTACATGATTTTGTAGGCCGAATAAGGCGTTTACGCCGCATCCGGCATGAACAAAGCGCACTTCGTCAACAATCTGAGGTCAAATTTCAATCTAACCTACTTTTTGATTCAAGGAATTACCGCAAAGCCCACGCAATCATACCCAACGTAACAAAACTCAGACACATTACCCACTCGCCCCGCTTGTTCCTCTGGCTTCTATTTTTGCCACACCACTGGCAGTAATATCCCAACGCAAACCCAAGCTGAGCGCTTATCGGGCCGATAAAGTCAGTCCACGGCTGAGGCCAAAATGGCGAAAAATTCAGGGGTAACCAGACAATGGTCAGAAAGAAATTGCGCATATTTTCCAGCAAAGCAATTTGCGCTGGCGCGACATAGAAAATGATATTCCACAGGAGCAACCAGAAATAAACTGGTGCAAATACCAGCCAACAATGGAGTCTGCTTTTCAGTTCAGATTGAGTTCTGCAAGAAAATTGCCAACCAACGCAACACATGACACAGAAAAAAAGCGCGTATTCAGCCGATAACCAAAGCTGTAATTCCAGAAGGGAAATACGCCTGTGCATGAACGAATTTGATAACAGCATCTCCATTAGAAAACTCAGTGTGATACCAACAACAACCAGCGCAACCACCGTCGGCCACACCAACAACGGCACAATAACAAAGCCGAGATATAGCGGATAAATATAAAGTCTGATTTTATTCATCTTTATTGTCCTGATTGTTCGGGTGATGCGTCATACATCGCGCATAAACACTCATCAATCATCCAGTCGTCTTCCCAGACTTGATATTCTGTCATTGGTTCAGGCTGTTTTAGTGGGTTCTCAATCGCTTGTCGCGCTCTTTCTTTCAGCAAAGGATGATTATTTCTAGCCCAGGTATTGATTTGGGTGGTAATAGTTTTATTATCATCACTCTGCTCAAAATCGCTATTTTCGACGTATTCTTTACTGTTACGCCAGAGCAAACATGCCATAGACGCCGTCGGCCAGTAACCGGAAATGGACATAATGGCGTCAAGTAAGGGTTCAATCTTTATACCACCGCGATAAAACATTTCTAATATTATTTCCAGTTCCACGACCTCCTTAGCCGACACCCAATCCTGCATATATAAATAGGCGAAATCGCTAATTATTTGTAGTTCATCCGTTCGCCAGTTCTGGTTATCTGCCTCTGCTATTCTCTGTAAACAGCAGCCTTCATAAATGCCTGGAAATTGCCTTTGGGCAATAAATTCAAACAATCTGGGTAATAAATAGCGAATCTCATCATCATTTTGCGGGTTAGGACCAATACTTGTTCCCCAGGCATGTAATAAAGGGAAAGGTATGGCACGCAGTGAAACCCCTCTTAAGGCTTGTTGTTGTTCTTCGCTAAAGCAGTAAGGACAACAAACATGAAATCTCGACGGCACTGGATAACGACGAAAGGTGAGATAAATCTGCTCAATTAATGCCTGCATGGCGGAACTGGGTTGCATTGTGAATCTCCTTATTCATTACGGTCCATCGTCCACAGCAATTGATAATCGACAAGCGCACAAAGACTTTCGTCAATCAGATAGCTCAGGTTAACACTGTACTCCGTGCGTTCACCTCCGGGAAGCGATGGCGAGCATTCAATCGCCGCCGCGGCACGTTCTGCCAGCGAGTGGCATGATTGCGCAATCCAGGCGTTAATTTGTTGCGTTATCACTTCACCATCCGGCTTGCGTAAGATAAAAGCGTTACGTAATTCGCCATTTGGACGCTTGATATATAAAAAATAGGCCAGCGAAGCGATAGCCCAATAGCCAGGCGTGTTCAGTGCCTCATCTAATAAGACCGTTATAGATAGTCCGGCAAAATGAAACATCACGAGGGCAGATTCAAAGTTGATCAATGTCGGCGTAAGGAGCAGATCGTGAATATACTGGCGGGAAAAATCGGTAAGCACACCACGCTCCTCCGGCCACCAGCTTCCCAGTGAAATAGCGCCAATACGTTTCAGGCATAACTCTTCATTTATGGCTGGACAATGACCGTGAGCCAGTAATTCCAGCAGTCTCGGAAGTAGGTAACGGATCTCATCATTTTGTTGTTCAAAAGGCCTCGCGCTACTGTTCCATTCATATATCATTTCAACGGTTAATTGACGTAACGGTGTTTGCCGTAACGCCTGCGCCGTCTCTTCGCTGACACAGCAAGGAACGCAAATATTGAACTGCTGCGGTGCAGGATAAAAATGAAATATCTCCCAGGCATGGGCAATAATATTCTGCATGGCGGGGCTGAGTTGCATAATTATCCCCTCGCCCGCTGGTCACACGTAAACGGCTGATAGACAAAGCGGGCATTCGCCGCGTTCAGGCGAATAATAGCGCTACGCGAAAGAGAAAAGCTGGGGCGAATACAATAATTGCAATCCCGACAGCTTTCCTCAGTGCAATTTTCCACGGTGTAATGCCGAGCGTAGAGTTTCAGTTCAGCCTGCTTATCCCGGAAACCGCGTAAGCTGTTATCGTTATGAAACTTCCAGGCTTCTTTAAAGAGCTGAAAAATATAGATATCCTCAATCCAGGAGTCACATTTTTTAAGCGGGCGCTTTGCTATGACTACCCGCTCATCCGGGTTTAGCATCGCCGTAAAATGAACGGTGAAATCATCCGTCGAGTTCAGGTCACATGTAACATCTGGAACATCACTAATATAAGGATCAAATCCAAAATCAGCACCACAGGCACAAAGACGGCTAATGGTGGCGGTATCAAGAGTAAACCCCGGCCATACATTACTGGAAATTAACCCAATATTTAATGTGAGATTATATCGCTGCAATCCCTCAAGGCCAGCAACACCAGCAAATTTTTCACTTTCGTCAAGAGACTGGTTTATAAGTTGTGGAACAATACCAACATCCCAATATGTTGATTTACAGTTAGCTATAGTGATATCAACGCCAGTAAAAGGGTCAATGCCTGCCAGACTGGCAAAGAGCGAATCAACTAATTCCATTTTGTTATCCTTTATTATTAACTGGCAGTTAAAGCTGTCAGAATAAATTCATATTACAAGTGATACTTATTCAGAATCCGTGCGATAGGTAGCAAACCATATGAAACATTGCGCCAATCTGTCGGGAATATCAGGAGTTTGTTGATGAATCCATTGATTCATATCATCTTCAATACTCACTCCTCCGCTAAACAATGTTACATAATCAGCATTAATAATATTATCTTTATATATTAATATTGTCTCATCCGAAACACCTGTGAATACATAAACAAGTGACCATTTATCCAATTCGAAATAATTCAGTATTTGTAACTTATTGACATCCACTACCGTACTCATTTCAGAACTTAACTGTCTTACAATATTTTTCTTTAGTGGAATGACTTGCGCTGCAGGCAATGCGCCTTTTAGTTCTGCACATGGATTTTTAGCAAATGAGGAAGTACTTATTAATAACATAAACAACAGAGCAACCTTTCTAACTATATTTAGATTACTATTCCGTGATTTTAATACTTCATTCTCTTTTATTGTGCATTTATTTATCAAGCCTGACTCTGGTTTATTGATGCCATTATCTCCCTCCTTATTTTTAATATCATCAGCCCGTAATTTAGCTTGCCAGGTTGCTATTAATATAAGTACAAGGATTACAGCAGTTATGATATTAGGCCCTCGCTGGGCATTATCAGGGAAGATATTTCTATGTTGTGCCATATAATATCCCAGAGTGAATAATATTTGTGAACATATAGGGATTATTAACATTCCCCATGCCCATCCTGAAATCAAAAAATACAGATTTATTCCCCACCATGGAAAAGCCAGAAATAGAAAATCCGCATATGTATTATAAGAATAATTTTGATGGGCAGACGACATAATCACTATCCATATAATTAGCAACAATAATGCTGGTAGCAACATTAAACAATAACGCAAGGGGGTATTTAACGCAGAATTCGAACATCTTTTTCCCCATACAACCCCCTCTACAAACATCATCAAGCCCCCCAATAATAAGACTCCCCATAACAAGAAGGACTTTTCTGGTGAATTAAATTCATCGTTCATTCCGTTACATATAGAGTTAATCAGATCAAACAGAGTTAACAATACTAATGCAACTATATGAGTCATAATCGGAATACCGATAAATGCCAACATCAATGTTTTTAATTGCGTGTTCATTTATCCTCCCTTTTATTTCAACACCGGGTATATCGGTACATAACCCACATCTTCTACCAAACTTTGCCCTTGTGGCGTTAAAAACCAATCCACCAATTTTTGCGTTTCCGATGTGGGATTTTCACGCGTTACCATAAATACATCGACTATGTACGGATAAACGCCATTACGAATATTACTCTCGGTTGGGGCGATGCCATTAATTGCTAATAATTTGATCTGCTTGCGCATCTTGAGCATATTACTATTCATACGCGTGATATAGTAATGGAAAGTATAACCGATTGAAGATGGTGTATTTTGGTAGTCGGCTACTTCGGTGATTAATCCGCCCATGAGATCAATAACAGTGGATTTTTTGGCTGACAGCATTGGAGTGTCTTGCATAACCAGCCCCTTCATAACCGTTTGGCTTCCAGAATCTTCAGGGCGTTGCCAGACTTTTATACGTTCGTCACTACCACCTACTTTATTCCAGCGGCTAGTTTTTCCGCTAAAAATATCTTTAACCTGGTACTCAGAGAGAGAATTTACCGGGTTATTAATATCAACGATAAAGACAAAGGCTTCGCGGGCGAAAGCGGTATATTTCAGTTTAACGCCCGCTTCTTCTGCACGTTTTTTCTGTCCTTCCGACGGTTGTGCAACAAAAATAACAGTCGCGGTACCTTTAATCAGACTATCGTAGGCTTCAGCTGTTCGGGTTTGTTGCAAACTATACGCCTGCCAGGCCAACGAGGTTCGATCCTTATCTTTTGGCTCGGGTACTAATGCATAATACGCGGATGCATACAGCGAATATAAGGCTGTAGCACCGTACACTCTCGGCCATCTTGACCAATCATCGCTGTAACGTAATTCAGGTTGCCCCCGCAGAGACGTCAGCCCATGGCTCTCTTCTTCCCTGACGCTGTTATAGTACCCTTCCC
>OLIF01000063.1_pt1 | contig 94417 bp, 84 predicted proteins | sample 1609681 | NCBI WGS metagenome assembly OLIF01 (sample SAMEA4350143, study PRJEB24818) | metagenome | biome: human; feature: gut; material: faeces | place: Denmark | collected 2013-09 | reverse complement strand
TGGTGCCCGGACTCGGAATCGAACCAAGGACACGGGGATTTTCAATCCCCTGCTCTACCGACTGAGCTATCCGGGCAACGGGGCGCATTAAACCGTAATCCGTACATCTCGTCAACCTAATTTCAGAAAAAGTGATTCAACTGCTTAAGATTGCGGCAAAATGCCTGTTTTCTGAGTTTTGGTCAGGTCAATGCCCCGCCCTGGCGGCAGCGAGCGAAGCGCAGGATATCTTCCGCCAGTCGGTGTGCGGTGTCGACATCTGCCTGACTACGATTCACCAGCATACGACTTAAACACCCTTCCAGCACCAGTTCCATCTGCCTCGCAACCATTGCGGGATCATCAACTTCCAGCGTGGTTAGCAGTTCATGGGTGAACTCATAAGCCGCGTTTTTCTGCTGATTGGCCAGTTGATGAATAGGGTGCTCTGGATCGGGATAAAACGTACAGGCAGCGATAAACAGGCAGCCCGGATAGCGGTTGTTTTTCACGCACTCTGATAACGCCGGGTAACGTGCCAGCAGTTTTTGCTCTGCGGATTGCGTTTCGTCCAGCATCAGTTGACGACGCCAGGCATCGATTTGTTGGCTAAGATAGCGCAGAGCGTCATAGAGGATCGCCTCTTTGTCCGGCCAGAAACGCTGGATCTCCTCCAGAGGATAATCCACACGTTCAGCAACCATCTCCAGCGTGGTGTTGGCAATCCCTTGTAGTTCTAATAATTTCAGGGTTTCTCCCAGAACATCTTCACGTTGCACGCTATTTTCCTCCGTCTTTCCCACTGCAAGTGTTGTTCACGGTTGGCGATCGCGCAAATGCGCGCTGAAGGTTTCTGCATCCATAAAGCCCGTGACGCGTGCTTGTGGATGCTCCTGGCCTTGTCCGTCAAAAAAGAGAATTGTCGGCAGGCCAAGGACATTCAGATGTTTTAATAGCGCCACATCTTGTGCGTCGTTGGCGGTCACATTAGCCTGAAGTAAGACTGTGTCTCCCAACGCTTTTTGCACTTGCGGGTCGCTGAAGGTGTACTTCTCGAACTCTTTACAGGCAACGCACCAGTCGGCATAAAGATCTAACATCACCGGCTTGCCTTTGGCTTCGGTGAGCGCGTGATTTAACTCATCCACTGTTTTGATTTGTTTAAAGTTGAGATGTGACTGAGATTGCACTGTATTGGTGGCGCCAAATGCCCAGTCCTGTAGCGGACGTACACTAATCAGTGCCGCTGCCAGCAGGATAATTTGTACGATACGCATCCACCCGCGTTTGGCTTGTAAGCTGGTGACAAAGGCCCAGCCAAAGAATGCGACGCCAAGCGCCGACCACAAGCGTAATCCCCAGACATCGCCAATCACTCGCTCCAACAGAAAGACTGGCAGCGCGAGGATCACAAAACCAAACGCGGTTTTGACCTGTTCCATCCACGGACCGCTTTTCGGCAGCAGTCGGTTGCCGAAGACGGTAATTAGCATCAGCGGCAGGCCTATGCCCAGCGCATAGAGGTAAAGTGTGCCGCCGCCCAGCCACATGTTCCCACTTTGGGCGATATACAGCAGAATCGCGCTGAGTGGCGCGGTAGTACACGGTGAACAGATCAATCCGGCAATTGCCCCCATAACAAACACACCGCCGGGTGAGCCGCCTTGTTGGCGGTTGCTCATTAACGTGAGGCGCGTTTGTAGCGAGGAGGGGAGCTGTAAGGTGAATAAGCCGAACATCGACATCGCCAGCAAAGTAAAAACGATGGCCAGGCCGATAAGCACATAAGGATGCTGTAGCGCCGCCTGGAACTGTAATCCTGCGGCGGCAACCACCAGACCCAGCGCCGTGTAGGTTAGCGCCATCCCTTGAACATAAATAAAGGCCAGCGCCAATGCTCTGGCGGTCGATAATCGCTGTTTACCGCCCAACACGATGCCGGAAATCAGCGGGTACATCGGCAACACGCATGGCGTAAAGGCGATACCGATACCGATCAACAACGCCCAGAGCGCAGAAAAGGGGAGTTGCGCGGCGGTTTGCTCTTGCTGCGGAACAGATACCGGTTGTGGCGTCACGCTGTTGGCAACCACTGCGCTTAACGGTACGGTTTTGGTCTCAGGCGGATAACAGAAACCCGCGTCAGCGCAGCCCTGGTAAGTAACCGTTAATGTTGCACCAGGTGTTGCCTGGTTGATCGTGACGGGGAGCGTCAACCGTTTACGGTAAATCTCGCTCTTGCCGTAAAACTCATCCTCATGCCAGACGCCCGGCGGCAACTGCACGTCAGCAATCTTCGCCTGCTCCGGTGTGATGCGGATCTGTTTACGGTAGAGGTAATACCCGTCTTTGAGCTGCCAGGTCAGATTAAGGTCATGTTGGTTTTGCTGAAAATCAAAAGCAAAGGCTTGATCCGCAGGGACAAATTGTGAACGTCCCGGCGCGTCGAATAATCCGGCAAAAACGGAAGTGCTGCAAAGTAGCAGGATCAGCGTAAAGATGCGTTGAGCCATGAGAGGTAATCTGTGTCTCCGAGTGTAACAGGTAAAACCAGAAGCTCCGGGGTTTGATACGGATGGTGAGACTTCAGGCATTCCAGCAGCGCCTGCTGGTGAGATACGGTAGTTTTAAATATCATCTGCACTTCGTATTCTTGTTCCAGCTTACCTTCCCAGTAATAGAGAGAGGTTGCGCCGGGGATCAAGGTCGCGCAGGCCGCCAGTTTCTCCGCCTGTGCTTTGGCGGCTAAATCCTGGGCCGTCGCTTCATCAGGCGCGGTACACAGCACCACGACAGACGCGGCATTCGAACTTTTTTCATCAAGCATAAACACCTCGCAAGAACAGATGAAACCGCAAGAGAGGTCACTATACAACGGACGAAGGAAGGATGTTAGTCGGCGAGAAAGAAAGCGGGGCATGAATGCCCCGCGATTTGTCATTACAGCATCACGCTGCCCAGCAGGAAGCCGAAGCAAACGGCCAGAGCAACACCCAGAGTTCCCGGGATAAAGAACGGGTGGTTGAAGACGAATTTACCGATACGGGTTGTACCCGTGTCATCCATCTGTACCGCAGCAACCAGCGTCGGATAGGTCGGCAGAATGAACAGACCAGATACGGCAGCGAAAGATGCTACAGCGGTCAATGGAGAAACATTCAGCGCCAGAGCCATCGGCATCAGTGCTTTTGCGGTTGCAGCCTGAGAGTACAGCAGAGCAGAAGCAAAGAAGAAGATGACGGCCAGCAGCCACGGATGGCCCTGAATCACTTCACCTGCGGTATCTTTGATCCAGTCGATGTTGTTGGAAACGAAAGTATCGCCCAGCCACGCAACACCCAGGATACAAATACAGGCGCTCATACCCGCTTTGAAGGTGCTGGAGTTGAGGATGTTGTCGGTGTCCACTTTGCAAAGAACGGTGGTCAGGGTTGCAACACTCAGCATGATGATCAGGATTGCGTTGGTGGTGTTCATCAGCGGCTTCTCAACCAGTCCCATACTCGGGCTGTTGACAATTGCATAGATAACCACGCCAACTACGCCCAGCAGGAACAGCCAGACGGATGCTTTCGCGCCTTGTTTGATTTCAATCTGCTTCTCACCGCGCAGCTCAACCAGGCCTTCTTCCAGACGCTTGCGATAAATCGGATCGTCAGACAGTTTGGAGTTGAACAGCATGGTTACCAGGAAGGACATCACCAGAACCGCCAACAGAGTGGATGGGATGACCACAGAGAGCAGATGGAGATAGCTGATGCCATGACCTTCCATCACGGAAGACATGTAAACGACTGCTGCAGAGATTGGCGATGCGGTGATCGCAATCTGTGCGGAAACTACCGCTGTAGATAACGGACGACAAGGTTTAACGCCTTGTTCCTTCGCAACTTCAGCGATAACGGGCAGCGTTGCCAAAGAAATGTTGCCAGTACCCGCAAAAATAGTCAGGAAATAGGTCACGATTGGTGCAAGGATCGTGATGTATTTCGGGTTACGGCGCAGCAGCTTTTCTGTCTGATGAACCAGATAGTCCAGACCGCCAGCAACCTGCATGGCAGAAATTGCGGCGATAACCGCCATGATAATGGAAATGACATCGAACGGGATGTTACCAGGTTTGACGCCAATAGCGGCAAGAACCAGTACCCCCAATCCGCCAGCAAAACCAATACCAATTCCCCCGAGTCTGGCGCCCAAGAAGATCGCCAGCAAAACGATGATGAGTTCTACAACTAGCATATTAGCCTTCCTTGTTTTTTAACAAGTTGATATTAAATTGTTGTTTTTTAGTTACTGCTCACAAGAAAAAAGGCACGTCATCTGACGTGCCTTTCTTTGTACTACCCTGTACGATTACTGTTCGCTTTCATCAGTATAGCGTTTTGCTTTGTAAGCCGGATGCATCAGGTTCTGTACGGAGAAAATATCGTCTAGTTCCGCTTCAGTCAACAGGCCGCGCTCCAGAACGACTTCACGCACGCTCTTACCGGTTTCGGCACAGATTTTACCCACGATGTCACCGTTGTGGTGGCCGATGAATGGGTTGAGATAAGTAACGATACCGATGGAGTTGTAAACGTAGCCTTCGCACACTTCTTTGTTAGCAGTGATGCCATTGATGCATTTTTCTAACAGGTTGTAGCAAGCATTGGTCAGAATGTGAACGGATTCAAACATTGCCTGGCCAATGACCGGTTCCATAACGTTCAGTTGTAACTGACCAGCTTCCGCCGCCATGGTGACCGTGGTGTCGTTACCAATAACTTTGAAGCAGACCTGGTTAACCACTTCAGGAACAACCGGGTTTACTTTCGCTGGCATGATGGAAGAGCCCGCCTGCAGTTCCGGCAGGTTGATCTCGTTCAGGCCGGCACGTGGGCCAGAAGAGAGCAGGCGCAGGTCGTTACAGATTTTAGACATCTTCACAGCCAGGCGTTTCAGTGCGCCGTGAACCATAACATAAGCGCCGCAGTCAGAGGTTGCTTCGATCAGGTCTTCAGCCGGTACGCATGGGAAGCCGGTGACCTCTGCCAGTTTTTTCACTGCCAGCGGAGAGTACTCTTTCGGCGTGTTCAGGCCAGTACCGATTGCTGTTGCGCCAAGGTTAACTTCCAGCAACAGTTCAGCAGTACGTTCGATGTTTTTCACTTCTTCTTTCAGCAGGATGCTGAAAGCGTGGAATTCCTGACCAAGGGTCATCGGCACTGCGTCCTGCAGCTGAGTTCGGCCCATTTTCAGGATGTCCTGGAATTCGACAGCTTTACGCTCAAAACCTTCACGCAGTTGGTTAATGGCATCGACCAGTTTAATCAGAGAAGAGTAAACCGCGATGCGGAAACCGGTTGGGTAGGCGTCGTTAGTGGACTGACATTTGTTAACGTGGTCGTTCGGATTCAGGTACTGGTATTCACCTTTCTGGTGACCCATCAGTTCCAGACCGATATTGGCCAGCACTTCGTTGGTGTTCATGTTTACGGAAGTACCTGCGCCGCCCTGGTAGACGTCTACCGGGAACTGATCCATGCATTTTCCGTTGTTCAGGACTTCATCACATGCGGCAATGATGGCATTCGCTACACTTTTAGGAATGGTTTGCAGCTCTTTGTTTGCCATAGCTGCGGCTTTTTTAACCATTACCATACCGCGAACAAATTCAGGAATATCGCTGATTTTGTTGTTGCTGATGTAGAAGTTTTCAATCGCTCTCAGAGTGTGAACCCCATAGTAGGCATCAGCTGGAACTTCCCTGGTACCCAACAGATCTTCTTCGATACGAATGTTGTTTGACATGTGAACCTTCTTTTTCAAGCTGCCAATGATTTGCTTTAAACACACAGAATATATGTGGTTTCGAATGTTTTTCGACCGACGATTATCCCCTGCATCGGCCGAATACCCGAGATCATATGCTGCTTGAGAATTTCTACCGTAATCTGGATCACTTTAATTGTCGGTTTTTACCCCTTAATGATTAATTTGTGAAATAGATCACCGCATTGGGATTACTACCAAAAATAGTTGCGCAAGAGTCTTGAAATTTTGCTAATGACCACAATATAAGCTAAACGCGATTCGCAACCCATTTCAGGTGACCGGGCTTAACCGGTTGCTATTACAGGAGAAACCTTTGCGCTGGTTACCTTTCATTCTCATTTTCCTTTATGTCTATATTGAGATTTCAATCTTTATTCAGGTTGCCCATGTATTGGGAGTATTGCTAACTCTCGTGCTGGTTATATTCACGTCAGTTATTGGTATGTCACTGGTACGTAACCAGGGCTTTAAGAATTTTGTGTTGATGCAACAAAAAATGGCGGCGGGTGAAAATCCTGCGGCGGAGATGGTTAAAAGCGTTTCGTTGATTATTGCCGGTTTGTTGCTTTTATTACCGGGATTTTTCACCGATTTTCTTGGCCTTCTTCTTTTATTACCGCCAGTGCAGAAACATCTGACTGTGAAACTGATGCCACATCTGCGCTTTTCCCGTATGCCGGGCGGCGGTTTTGGCACCAGTGCTGGCGGCGGCAATACCTTTGATGGTGAGTATCAGAGGAAGGATGATGACCTCGACCGCCTTGATCATAAAGATGATCGCCAGAATTAATATCGAAACGCCGGATTATGGTGTTATGCCTCTTTCCGGCGTTTTTCGTTTGGGCAGGAATAACCACAGGCCCGCCAGTATGATCAGCGCGTACAGGCTCTTCCAGCCGACCATCGCCAGTAACATTACACATAACAGCCCGCCAGTTACCGCCAGTATCCGATAGCGTCCTTGTAATAATTTACAGCCTGCCAGCATGCATAACAGATAAATCATAATAAAGATGCCGTTGGCATAAATAATAAGTGCGTCCAGATTGATCTCTAAAGCATGGAGCACCAACGTACTCGCCACGCAACAGCCAAGCACGGTATTAAGGGCATTATGCGGAATATGGCGAGAAGAGAGGCGCGCCAGGTAATGGTCTGGATTATGCTGCGCCTGTGACCAGACCAGGCGGGCGAAACTCTGTATATAAATGTTGAGACTGGCAAAGCAGGCCAGATAGCCAATTACGCAGGCAATCCATAACGCTCCTACACCGAACAGTTGCACTACAATTTTTGGAAGCGATGCTGCCGCCGCCATTTTTTCACCATAGGCGTCGAAGTGTAAGACGACTACCGTACAGCCCCAGTAGACTAATCCTGCCAGCAGCAGACCAATCATCAAAGCACGAGGAAAATCACGCTCTGGATTTTTAAACTCCGAGGCGAGATGGGCAAATGCCTCCAGACCGACAAAGCACCAGAACATCACCGATAACGCAGAAAATAACCCGGTAAGTTCGATATTACCTGGCGCAGGGAAGGGGATATTTGCAGGTTTGATATCGCCAGCCCACCAGATGGCGGCAATCAACGCGACGATAAGCCCGGCAATAATCGTTTGCAGATTAGCGCTGGAGCTGGCGCCGCGAGTACCGATATACCATACCAGCGCCAGCGTGCCGAGTTCCGCCAGAAGCAACTGCCAGCTGTGCCAGCCAAACATCGCCTGGCCGAATCCGGCAGCAATTTGTAGCGCAGCGGGCAAACCCACGGGAATGACCGATAAAAACAGCCAGCCGGTGACTCGCTCAAGTCGCGAGCTGAACGCCATACCGACGAAGTGCGCGACACCACCTGCGCTGGGATAGCGGCGACCCAGAATCGCAAACACGATTGCGATTGGGAAAACTAAGATGATAAGAACGGGCCAGGCCCACAGGCTGTTATTGCCCGCCCCCAGAGCGGCTAAGGCAGGAACAGCAAACACGCCAGTGCCCAATAATGATGTTGATAACAGACCAATGCCCTGGGCCAGTCCCAGTTCTTGTTTGAGTTCACTCATGGGGTGATGTCCGGTTTCGCCCGCTTTTTGGGCAACTGCGTAGGTTTTCGATGGTAGCACAATCAGATTCGCTTATGATGGCGATGGGGAAATTGCGAGGAAACGTGAGGTGAATCAGGGTTTTTACCTGATTTTGTGCTGATCAGAATTTTTTTTCTTTTACCCCCTTGAAGGGGAGATTCCTCATCCCCATTTCTCTGGTCACCAGCCGGGAAACCACGTAAGGTCCGGCGCCACCCATAACAGATACGGACTTTCTCAAAGGAGAGTTATCAATGAATATTCGTCCATTGCATGATCGCGTGATCGTCAAGCGCAAAGAAGTTGAAACTAAATCTGCTGGCGGCATCGTTCTGACCGGCTCTGCAGCGGCTAAATCTACCCGCGGCGAAGTGCTGGCTGTCGGCAATGGCCGTATCCTCGAAAATGGCGAAGTGAAGCCGCTGGACGTGAAAGTTGGCGACATCGTTATTTTCAACGATGGCTACGGTGTGAAATCTGAGAAGATCGACAATGAAGAAGTGTTGATCATGTCCGAAAGCGATATTCTGGCAATTGTTGAAGCGTAATCCGCGCACGACACTGAACATACGAATTTAAGGAATAAAGATAATGGCAGCTAAAGACGTAAAATTCGGTAACGACGCTCGTGTGAAAATGCTGCGCGGCGTAAACGTACTGGCAGATGCAGTGAAAGTTACCCTCGGTCCGAAAGGCCGTAACGTAGTTCTGGATAAATCTTTCGGTGCACCGACCATCACCAAAGATGGTGTTTCTGTTGCTCGTGAAATCGAACTGGAAGACAAGTTCGAAAATATGGGGGCGCAGATGGTAAAAGAAGTTGCCTCTAAAGCGAACGACGCTGCGGGCGACGGTACTACCACTGCAACCGTACTGGCTCAGGCTATCATCACTGAAGGTCTGAAAGCTGTTGCTGCGGGCATGAACCCGATGGACCTGAAACGTGGTATCGACAAAGCTGTTTCCGCTGCAGTTGAAGAACTGAAAGCGCTGTCTGTACCGTGCTCTGACTCTAAAGCGATTGCTCAGGTTGGTACTATCTCCGCTAACTCCGACGAAACCGTAGGTAAACTGATCGCCGAAGCGATGGACAAAGTCGGTAAAGAAGGCGTTATCACCGTTGAAGACGGTACCGGTCTGCAAGACGAACTGGACGTGGTTGAAGGTATGCAGTTTGACCGCGGCTACCTGTCTCCTTACTTCATCAACAAGCCGGAAACTGGCGCAGTAGAACTGGAAAGCCCATTCATCCTGCTGGCTGACAAGAAAATCTCCAACATCCGCGAAATGCTGCCGGTTCTGGAAGCCGTTGCAAAAGCAGGCAAACCGCTGCTGATCATCGCTGAAGATGTTGAAGGCGAAGCGCTGGCAACTCTGGTTGTTAACACCATGCGCGGCATCGTGAAAGTGGCTGCGGTTAAAGCACCGGGCTTCGGCGATCGTCGTAAAGCTATGCTGCAGGATATCGCAACTCTGACTGGTGGTACCGTAATCTCTGAAGAGATCGGTATGGAGCTGGAAAAAGCAACTCTGGAAGACCTGGGTCAGGCTAAACGTGTTGTGATCAACAAAGACACCACCACCATTATCGATGGCGTGGGTGAAGAAGCTGCAATCCAGGGCCGTGTTGCTCAGATCCGTCAGCAGATTGAAGAAGCAACTTCTGACTACGACCGTGAAAAACTGCAGGAGCGCGTAGCGAAACTGGCAGGCGGTGTTGCAGTTATCAAAGTAGGTGCTGCTACCGAAGTTGAAATGAAAGAGAAAAAAGCACGCGTTGAAGACGCCCTGCACGCGACCCGTGCTGCGGTAGAAGAAGGCGTGGTTGCTGGTGGTGGTGTTGCGCTGATTCGCGTAGCGTCTAAACTGGCTGATCTGCGTGGTCACAACGAAGACCAGAACGTGGGTATCAAAGTTGCACTGCGTGCGATGGAAGCTCCGCTGCGCCAGATCGTACTGAACTGCGGCGAAGAACCGTCTGTTGTTGCTAACACTGTTAAAGGTGGCGACGGCAACTACGGTTACAACGCAGCAACCGAAGAATATGGCAACATGATCGACATGGGTATCCTGGATCCAACCAAAGTAACTCGTTCTGCTCTGCAGTACGCAGCTTCTGTGGCTGGCCTGATGATCACCACCGAGTGTATGGTTACCGACCTGCCGAAAAACGATGCAGCTGACTTAGGCGCTGCTGGCGGTATGGGCGGCATGGGTGGTATGGGCGGCATGATGTAATTGCCCTGCACCTCGCAGAAATAGTGAAACCCTCAGGCAGAAATGTCTGGGGGTTTTTCTTTTGGTCATCTTTCTAGTATAAGATTCAGACACGGACGACGCGAGTGACGTCCAGCTCATTGATTATGGGGAATAACATGCACGTAAAATACTTAGCAGGGATTGTTGGTGCCGCGCTACTGATGGCGGGTTGTAGCTCCAGCAACGAATTGAGTGCAGCTGGTCAGAGTGTACGCATTGTGGACGAGCAGCCAGGCGCAGAGTGCCAGCTGATTGGTACCGCGACAGGCAAGCAAAATAACTGGCTTTCCGGGCAACACGGTGAAGAGGGCGGTTCTATGCGCGGTGCGGCAAACGATCTGCGTAATCAGGCGGCAGCAATGGGCGGTAACGTGATTTATGGTATCAGCAGCCCGACACAAGGTATGTTGTCCAGCTTTGTTCCGACTGACAGTCAGATTATCGGCCAGGTATATAAGTGCCCGAACTGATGTGATTCAGAAGCTGGATGGTAAACGTGTCATTGCCTGATGCGCTTCGCTTATCAAGCCTACATCGTGTACTGCAACTAATTGAATGTTCGAGAGTTTGTAGGCCGGATAAGGCGTTTACGGCGTATCCGGGACGATTAACGATCACGTTATCAGCAATCTGAGGCTGGATGGTAAACGTGTCATTGCCTGATGCGCTTCGCTTATCAAGCCTACATCGTGCACTGCAACTAATTGAATGTTAGAAGGTTTGTAGGTCGGATAAGGCGTTTACGGCGTATCCGGCACGCTTAACGATCACGTTATCTGCAATCTGAGGCTGGATGGCTCTCCAGCCTCGCATTAGCAAAGATGAGATTATTTCGTCTGTGGTGCGGTTTTGCTGATGGACTGAACACGTAAGTGATGCAGTGCGCGCAGGCATTGATCCTGACTCAGTGGTTGGGCGTTATTTGCAGCCACGGTACGGACATAAACCTGACATGGCACACCAGCAAGTTTTTTCAGTCTTGGGCTGAAATCAAGCATTCGGCGAGTGATCGCCTCCACTTCTTTACCCGGCGTCGCTTCACGCGTTTTTACCACAGCTCCGCTAAATTGCTCTTTACCACTCTCATCTTTAAAACGATAAAGTACCGCCAGATAGTGGGTAAACAGGTTATGTTTCCATTCCGGTTGGGAATAGGTGTCATATTCCAGATTCCCATTATCCTGGCAGTCGACATCATACAGTGGCAGAAAATCTAACAGCGATGTAATACGTAACGCCAGTTCACGCATTTCTGCATTATTAATTGCGTGAATGATTGCTCGCGCCAGCATTTCCATCTGCAACTCATTCACTGCTAATTCACATTTGCTGCCATCATGCAGAGTTAATGCAAACGTGAGGTTTTCTCCCTGATTATCTGCAAGCGCCAGCGTGTTAACGCGGCGATTAATATCGGCATTTCTAAGCTCATCAACCTTAATTTCCGGGATGTTTTCCGCCATCTTTTTCATAGCTTTATCGCGCGCTTGCTCATACTGAAGTCGGGCATCAGCGTCGAGCTTATGTTTCTGATACAGACGACTTTCCAGCGCAATCAGCAAGTCCCGTAATTCCATAACAGACATGAAGAATAATGATTCTTTATTGCGAGGTTCTTTAATTTTCAGCGCCAGTGCAATGAAATTATTACTCTTACGAATAACACCAGTATTAATGCCCTTGATGCTTATGGTCATGTAGGTTCTCCCTAACCATTTCTCAATTAGATAATTAATTTTAATTTATAATTCAGATGAATTATTTTCATAGTAATGGTTGTTAAAATAGCACAACTCAGGGGGCTCGCTCTATATAAACAAAAAAGAATGATTAATTATTTGTATCAATTATAAAAACCATGAAAAATATCATTTCAAGTGAATAATCACAGCGAATTTTATCCGATATCCGTAAGTTTGCTGTAACGGCGTAGATTAAACGTCCCTGTCTAATCAGTTACTGCTGGCGTAGCTGGAGATCCAGCGGCGTTTTACTGGGTTCGCCGCCAATCTCGCGCGCCAGTTTCGGTACCAGATATCCAGATACCAGCGTCAGCAACTCACGCATAATCTGCCGTGCTTCGTCATCACTCACCATAAAATGCGCAGCGCCCTGCACTTTATCGAGTACATGCAGGTAATACGGCATCACGCCCGCATCAAACAATGCATTACTCAGGTTGGCCAGTGTTTGCGCGTTATCGTTCACGCCACGTAACAGAACGCTTTGATTAAGCAGGGTGACGCCGACACGGCGCAATTTAGCCATCGCCTGACGGAACGTTTCATCTACCTCATTGGCATGGTTGATATGATTCACTAGCAAGATTTGCAGCGTAGAACGAGCAAAGCGTTCAACCAGCGCTTCTGTGATGCGTGCCGGAATCACAATCGGCAGACGACTGTGAATGCGCAGACGCTTGATATGCGGGATGGTTTCCAGTTGCGTGAGCAACCAGTCCAGCTCGTGATCTTTCGCCATCAACGGATCGCCGCCGGAGAAAATGATTTCGTCCAGCTCTGGATGCGCAGCAACATACTCAAGCGCCACCTTCCAGTTACGCTTGTTGCCTTGATTCTCGGCATACGGGAAATGGCGGCGGAAACAATAGCGGCAATTTACCGCGCAGCCGCCTTTGACCAGCAGTAGCGCCCGGTTATGGTATTTGTGCAACAATCCTGGTACCACACTGTGCTGCTCTTCCAGTGGATCTGTGGAGAATCCGGGGGCGGCGATGTACTCATCTTGTGACGTAAGTACCTGACGCAAAAGTGGATCATCAGGATTGCCTTTCTCCATGCGTTCAATAAATGAGCGAGGTACACGCAGGGCAAACAGCTTTTTGGCACTACGACCGGCTAACAGTTTTTCGTTCGCGTCTATCTTCAAAAGACGCAGAAGTTCATCGGGATCGGTCACAACATCGGCAAGTTGCGTTAACCAATCTTCTCTGGATGGGGTATTTAGGGTTACAATGTGCGCCATTTTGTGGCTTAGCTACCAATTAACAAATTTCAGAGGGCCTTATGGCAACATACTATAGCAACGATTTTCGTGCTGGTCTTAAAATCATGTTAGATGGCGAACCTTATGCGGTTGAAGCCAGTGAGTTCGTGAAACCGGGTAAAGGTCAGGCATTCGCTCGCGTTAAACTGCGTCGTTTGCTGACGGGGACTCGCGTAGAAAAAACGTTCAAATCTACTGATTCCGCTGAAGGCGCTGATGTTGTCGATATGAACCTGACTTACCTGTACAACGATGGTGAGTTCTGGCACTTCATGAACAACGAAACCTTCGAACAGCTTTCTGCTGATGCTAAAGCCATTGGCGACAACGCTAAATGGCTGCTGGATCAGGCAGAGTGCATCGTAACCCTGTGGAATGGTCAGCCGATTTCCGTAACTCCGCCGAACTTTGTTGAACTGGAAGTCGTTGATACTGATCCGGGCCTGAAAGGCGATACCGCAGGTACTGGCGGCAAACCAGCGACCCTGTCTACTGGCGCTGTGGTTAAAGTTCCGCTGTTCGTACAGATCGGCGAAGTCATCAAAGTGGATACCCGCTCTGGTGAGTATGTTTCTCGCGTGAAGTAATGCGGTTGTGGTGCGGCCTTCTGGTCGCACCATCACTTTTCAGGTTAGATATGATGAAACGTCTTATCCTTCTTGCTTTACTTGCCAGCACGCTGCTTACAGGCTGTAACACCGCTCGCGGTTTCGGTGAAGATATCAAACATCTCGGCAATTCTATTTCCCGCGCAGCCAGCTAATTTTTTCTTCTTTTCTGAAAAAACATCGTATTTCCGTCATTTTTCGTGATGTTGTCTATTATTAATTTGCTATAGGCAAACACAAATAACATTACTTAAAAGGAAGACGTTATGGTTAAGAAGACAATTGCAGCGATCTTTTCTGTTCTGGTGCTTTCCTCCGTATTAACCGCCTGTAACACCACGCGCGGCGTCGGTGAAGATATTTCCGAAGGTGGCAGCGCAATTTCTGGTGCAGCGACAAAAGCACAGCAATAAGCAATAACAGTGCGGCAGCTGTGCCGTGCCGTTTGAGGCTTATGGTAAACGCAAAACTGCCTGATGCGCTTCGCTTATCAGGCCTACATTTCCCATACATTATATTGAACTTGCACGATTTTGTAGGCCGGATAAGGCGTTTACGCCGCATCCGGCATAAACCACGCGTGTTTTGTCAACAATGTGTAACGGCGCGACAGCTGTGTCGTGCCGTTTGTTTTTTCTGCGATAGTCACTAAGGTAATAGTTGAAATTTCCCTACCACCTGGCAAAATATCCGTTCAACTATCAGCTTTGCGGGACGACCTGCAAACGCGTCTTTTCACCGGGGACGGCCCCAATTCTTCGGAGCCTGATATGTCCTGGATTATCTTAGTTATTGCGGGTCTGCTGGAAGTGGTATGGGCCGTTGGCCTGAAATATACCCACGGCTTTAGTCGTTTGACGCCAAGTGTTATTACCGTGACGGCGATGATCGTCAGTATGGCGCTACTTGCCTGGGCGATGAAATCACTGCCGGTAGGTACGGCTTATGCCGTCTGGACAGGGATTGGCGCGGTTGGTGCGGCTATCACCGGTATTGTGTTACTTGGCGAGTCCGCTAACCCGATGCGTCTGGCGAGTCTGGCATTAATTGTGTTGGGGATTATTGGCCTTAAGCTCAGCACCCATTAACTGTCGGGTTGCTGTACCCAAATAAATTTACTGACGTCAAACCCTTCCCGGGTCGCAACTGCCAGCATCTCCTGTTTAACTTTGTCAGAAATGGTTGGTGTGCGGGAGAGTATCCACAGGTAGTCGCGGTCCGGGCCGCAAACCAGCGCGTGGCGGTACTCCCGGTCAAGTGCGATGACATTATAACCGCCGTAGAATGGCCCAAAGAACGATACTTTCAAGGCTGCGCGACGCGGATTTCCGGTAAAGTACGCTTTTCCTTCACTTTGCTGCCATATCTCTCTGTCCGGGTTGTAGCCTTTATTAATGACATTCAGGCCGCCGTCATCCCGCAGGCTATACGTCGCAGTCACTTTCTCCAGCCCGCGTTCAAAGCGGTGATCAAAACGGGCAATCTCATACCAGGTACCGAGATAGCGTTTGGTATCGAAATTATTTACTACGGTCACGCCACGTGGTGGTGTGGGAGAACTACAGGCAACGACCAGAAATGCCGCTGTCGCTACGGCAACGAGAGGGAGCAGACGCATAGACGTTTCCTTACTGTTTTTTTCTAAGTGTAGATGACAGCAAGGAAAAGCGGAGAAAAGGTCCGAAAATTCGGACCTGATGAAATTTTATTGTAGGGCGTTGAGGATCTGCCAGGCGGCGGCGACTCTCACAGGGTTTGGATAGTTTTTGTTAGCCAGCATCACAATACCCAGCTCTTTTTCTGGGATAAACGCGACATAGCTACCAAATCCGCCGGTCGCCCCCGTTTTATGTACCCATGATGCGCGCACTGCAGGCGCTGGGGGCGTAATCGCTTTTACGGGACGTGCCGCCAGTGCAATTTTATTGTCGCTGCCGTTAATGATGATGTCAGGATTTACCGGCCAGTCCAGCATTTCCCAGCCCAGCCCCTGATACATATCGCCAGATTGCCAGTAGCGAGATTGCGCCAGTTGGATACCTTGCTGAAGAGTTTTGTCTTTGATCTCCTGGGGATTCATATTGCTTTGCAGCCAGCGGGCCATATCTTCAATCGTCGATTTCACACCGTAAGCTTCAGCATCTAACGCCCCTGGTGAAACATGTACTGCCTTACCTTCGCGATATCCCCAGGCATAATTCTTTTCTTCCGCTGATGGCACATTAATCCACGTATGGGTGAGTTTGAGAGGCTGGAAAACACGAGTTTGCATCGCCTGTTCAAAGCTTAAACCAGACGGCTTCACAACCAGTGCGCCGAACAAACCAATACTGGAATTCGCGTACAAACGTTGTGTTCCTGGCGCCCATTCAGGCTGCCAGTTTTGATAGAAACGTAGCAGGTCCGTTGCGGATTTAATGTCATCCGGCACCTGCAATGGCAGGCCGCCAGCGGTATAGGTTGCGAGATGTAATAGTGTGATCCTATTCCACTGTTTAGCGGTAAGTTCAGGCCAGTATTTTGTGACGGGATCGCTTAGAGTGATTTCCTCTCGTGCAATAGCGTCGCCACTAAGCACGCCGGTAAATGTTTTGCTCACCGAACCTAGCTCAAATAATGTTTGCTGCGTGACGGGCCGATTTTTTTCCACGTCCGCATAGCCCCAGGTAAAGTAATAAGGCTTGCCCTGATAAATCACCGCCACAGCCATGCCGGGGATTTGTTGTTGCTCAATGAGTGGCGTCATTGTGCGATGCACAATCTCGTTGATCTGTTGTTCGCTGTGGGAGGCGGCAAGTGTGGAGTAAGAGATGGCGAGCAGTAAGGCGCAGAGCGTCGTTTTGAACATAGGAGCTGTTTTCCATACAAAACGGCCCGCCAGAGGCGGGCCGGATTTACATTGACGATACGTTAGATTGTAACGATACCGACCAGCGTGACAACTGTCAGAATAGCAGCCAGACCGTAGAAAACCCATTTTCCCGCAGGCACGTGGATTTTCAGGTCATGCATCGCGTGGTGCATACGGTGTAAACCACACCACAGCGGCAGGACGATCATCAGGAACAGGAATACGCGACCAATGAAGTTCTGCGCAAACGCCAGAATGCGTTCATAGCTCAGTGCATCACCTGGGAACAGGCCCAGCGGCAACATAATGCCGACGAGCAGAACCATTACCGGTGCGATGATCGCGCCCCACATGCCGCCTGCACCGAAGAGGCCCCAGAATACCGGTTCGTCAGAACGCTTTGGATTTGGATTAATCATCTCAGGCTCCTTACCAGCACAGGGCAACAAACAGGATTACGATGGTGGCAACCACGGTTACCGCCCAGAGACCTTTGATAATCGGCTCTGGCCCCATTTTTTCGTCTTTTACAATGATATTGGCGGCTTTCGGCGCCAGTTCAAACCAGGTTTTTGTGTGCAGCAAGGCTGCCGCCAGAGTGATCAGGTTAATGATCACGATAACCGGGTTTTGTAAAAAGTCGACGAATCCCGCCCAGGCTTCCGGGCCGTTTTTCAGGGCAAACAGCCCGAAAATCAGTTCAATGCTGAACCACACAGCCGGAACTGCCGTGCCTTCGCGCAGCATGTAAAAGCGATAAAACGGCAATTTTTTCCACCAGGTGGACGTCATTGGCCGTACATACGGTTTACGTTTAGTCGTCATGTTGCACTCCTTAGCGTGGTTTCAGGGTAGCGATAAGAAAGTCTTTCGAACTTTCTACTTTGCCCTGCTGAATGGCTGCAGCCGGATCGACGTGTTTCGGGCAGACTTCGGAGCAGTAGCCCACGAAAGTACAGCTCCATACGCCGTTCTGGCTGTTTAACTGCGCCATACGCTCCTTCTTACCGTGGTCGCGGCTATCTTCGTTATAACGATGTGCCAGCGTAATGGCAGCCGGACCGATGAACTCTGGGTTCAGGCCGAACTGCGGGCATGCGGCATAGCACAGACCACAGTTGATGCAACCGGAGAACTGGTGATACTTCGCCATCTGCGCAGGAGTCTGAATGTTAGTACCCTGATCCGCAGTGCGGGAGTTGCCGATGATGTACGGTTTGATCGCTTCCAGGCTTTCGATGAAGTGAGTCATATCAACAACCAGATCGCGTTCGATCGGGAAGTTCGCTAACGCTTCAACCTTCATACCGTCGGTGTAGTCACGCAGAAAGGTTTTACATGCCAGTTTCGGCACGTTGTTAACCATCATGCCGCAGGAACCGCAAATCGCCATACGGCAGGACCAGCGGTAGCTCAGGTCCGGCGCCAGGTTGTCTTTGATATAGCCCAGCGCATCCAGCAACGAGGTGGTTGCGTCATAAGGCACTTCATAGAATGCGCTATGCGGTGCGGTATCGACTTCCGGGTTATAGCGCACCACCTCAATTTTCAGGTTCTTCATCTCAGCCATTCGCCTTCTCCTTCTTATTGGCTGCTTCCGCTTTATCGGCTGCATCCGCTTCGCCACCGTAAACGCGTTTGGCTGGCGGCAGCGTAGTAATCTTCACGTCGCTGTACTCCAGGCGGGTAGTGCCATCAGCATCGCGGAAGGCGAGGGTATGTTTGAGGAAGTTGACGTCGTCACGCTCGGTGCAACCTTCGTCCAGACGCTGGTGCGCGCCGCGGGACTCTTTACGCGCCATTGCGGAGTGCGCCATACATTCGGCAACGTTCAGACCGTGGCCCAGCTCAATGGTGTAGAGCAGGTCGGTGTTGAACACGCTGGAAGTGTCGGTGATACGTACGCGCTTGAAGCGTTCCTGTAGTTCCGCCAGCTTGTCGATGGTTTTCTGCATCAGTTCCGGCGTACGGTAGATACCGCAACCTTCTTCCATAGCGAGGCCCATTTCGTCGCGGATCTTCGCCCAGTTTTCGCCGCCATCCTGGTTAACCAGATCTTTCAGACGTTGTTCAACGGCTGCGACTTGTGCTTCGATTGCCGCTTCGTTGCCGTTACCGGCCGTGGCGGCACGTTCCGTCGCTTGTTCACCAGCCAGACGACCAAAGACCACCAGTTCCGCCAGTGAGTTGGAGCCCAGACGGTTTGCGCCGTGCAGACCGACAGAGGAACATTCGCCCACGGCGAACAGACCCTTAATGCGGGTTTCGCAGTTCTGATCGGTTTCGATACCGCCCATGGTGTAGTGTGCGGTCGGACGTACTGGGATCGGTTCTTTAACCGGATCGACGCCAACATACGCTTTTGCCAGTTCGCAGATAAACGGCAGACGTTCGTGCAGTTTTTTCTCACCCAGGTGACGCAGGTCGAGGTATACCACATCGCCACGCGGCGTAGAGATAGTGTTGCCTTTGCGCCACTCGTGCCAGAAGGCCTGAGAAACTTTGTCGCGTGGACCCAGTTCCATATATTTGTTTTTCGGTTCGCCCAGCGGAGTTTCTGGCCCCATGCCGTAGTCTTGCAGATAGCGGTAGCCATTTTTGTTGACCAGAATACCGCCTTCACCACGGCAACCTTCGGTCATCAGGATACCGGAACCTGGCAGACCCGTCGGGTGGTACTGAACGAATTCCATATCACGCAGTGGAACGCCATGGCTCAACGCCATACCCATGCCGTCACCGGTTACAATACCGCCGTTGGTGTTGTAGCGATAAACGCGACCCGCACCGCCTGTAGCCATAACTACCGCGTTAGCACGGATCTGTACCAGCGTGCCTTCCATCATGTTCATTGCCACCAGGCCGCGAACATGACCATCATCGACCAGAATATCCAGTACGAAGTGTTCGTCAAAACGCTGGATCTGTGGGAACTGTAGAGAGGTCTGGAACAGAGTATGAAGCATATGGAAGCCGGTCTTATCGGCGGCGAACCAGGTACGCTCGATTTTCATACCGCCGAAGCGACGTACGTTGACGCTACCATCCGGGCGACGACTCCATGGGCAGCCCCACAGTTCCAGTTGGGTCATTTCGGTTGGGCAGTGATGGACGAAATAATCCACAACATCCTGCTCACATAACCAGTCGCCACCTGCTACTGTATCGTGAAAGTGATATTCGAAGCTGTCATGATCCTGCGCGACAGCGGCGGAGCCCCCTTCTGCAGCAACGGTATGACTGCGCATCGGGTATACTTTTGAGATTAGTGCGATTTTTGCATTTGGGTTTGCCTGCGCGGCAGCAATTGCAGCACGTAATCCCGCGCCACCGGCACCTACAATGGCAAGATCGGCTTGAAAGGTTTGCACGACATTCCTCCAGATTGTTTTTATTCCACAGTCACGTACTTCAGAGTAAGTATCTGAAAGTTACGCACTGCGAACGCTATTCCACTGCTCCTTTATAGGTACAACAGTATAGTCTGATGGATAAGTCTGAAATTTGACGAGATCGATTTTTTTAGCGTGCCAGGAGGCTAAATTATCACTGAAGATGATTAATTTAATTACTAAACCATCAATTTGCGGTTTTTTTAGTCACTTCCCATCACGGCCTGATCCTTGCGTAAAATTTGTCTCTCCGTCGCGTTGCGAGTAGACTTCGTGCCCTTGTTAAAAACTGGAGATTTCACTATGAGCGAAACGGCATCCTGGCAGCCGAGCGCATCTATTCCTAACTTGTTAAAACGCGCGGCGATTATGGCGGAAATCCGTCGTTTCTTTGCCGATCGTGGAGTGCTGGAGGTGGAGACGCCTTGTATGAGTCAGGCGACGGTAACGGATATTCATCTGGTCCCGTTTGAGACACGTTTCGTTGGCCCCGGACACTCCCAGGGGATGAATCTTTGGTTAATGACCAGCCCGGAATATCACATGAAACGCCTGCTGGTAGCAGGTTGTGGTCCCGTATTCCAGTTATGCCGCAGCTTCCGTAATGAAGAGATGGGGCGTTATCACAACCCTGAATTCACCATGCTGGAGTGGTATCGACCGCATTATGATATGTACCGGTTGATGAATGAGGTTGATGATCTTCTGCAGCAGGTGTTGGATTGCCCGGCCGCAGAAAGTCTTTCTTATCAACAAGCTTTTCTGCGTTATCTGGAAGTTGACCCGCTCTCTGCTGATAAAACACAGTTGCGGGAAGCCGCGGCGAAACTGGATTTGAGCAATGTTGCTGATACCGAAGAAGATCGCGACACACTGCTACAACTGTTATTTACCTTTGGCGTAGAGCCAAACATAGGTAAAGAGAAACCGACCTTTGTTTATCACTTCCCTGCCAGCCAGGCATCTCTGGCGCAAATCAGTACTGAGGATCATCGGGTCGCGGAACGCTTCGAGGTTTACTATAAAGGTATTGAACTGGCGAATGGTTTCCATGAGTTGACGGATGCTCATGAACAGCAACAACGCTTCGAACAGGATAACCGTAAACGTGCGGCGCGCGGTTTACCACAACATCCTATCGACAAGAATCTGATTGATGCTCTGGAAGTGGGCATGCCCGACTGTTCCGGCGTGGCGCTGGGCGTTGACCGCCTGGTGATGTTGGCGCTGGGAGCGGAGACTCTGGCAGAAGTGATTGCCTTTAGCGTTGACCGGGCATAATTCTGAAAAATCACTGAATTAACGACACAGAATGGCGTAACTGGCGCTGTTCTGTAGCATATTTTTTCATTTTTCTGCCAAAGCCTACAATTTAAGACTGGATGTTTGTTATCATCCGGGTATCAATTCTGTATTGGTTTTTATGCTGCCCATCAATCGGTGGGTAGTACAGTTCAATTGGCGCGTTTAATATACGTGCTGAAATGAAGGATGGTTTCATGCCTCACTCGGTAAAAAAGATGAGTCTGATTGGACTCATACTGATGATCTTTACTTCCGTATTTGGATTTGCCAATAGCCCATCAGCGTATTACTTAATGGGGTATAGTGCGATTCCCTTTTATATATTTTCTGCATTGTTATTCTTTATTCCATTCGCCCTAATGATGGCTGAAATGGGGGCGGCTTATCGTAAAGAAGAAGGCGGCATCTATTCCTGGATGAATAATAGCGTCGGACCGCGTTTTGCCTTTATTGGCACATTTATGTGGTTTTCCTCTTATATTATCTGGATGGTGAGTACCTCCGCTAAAGTATGGGTACCATTTTCTACCTTCCTCTACGGTAGCGATATGACTCAGCACTGGCGCATTGCCGGTCTGGAGCCAACGCAGGTAGTCGGTCTGTTGGCGGTGGCCTGGATGATTCTGGTAACTGTTGTTGCCTCGAAGGGAATTAATAAAATTGCCCGAATTACCGCAGTGGGCGGTATTGCAGTAATGTGTCTTAATTTAGTATTACTGTTAGTGAGTATTATCATTTTGTTATTAAATGGTGGTCATTTCGCGCAAGATATTAATTTTATGGTATCTCCAAATCCGGGATATCAGTCTGGTCTGGCGATGTTATCGTTTGTTGTATTTGCTATTTTCGCTTACGGTGGAATTGAAGCCGTTGGTGGGCTGGTAGATAAAACAGAAAATCCAGAAAAGAACTTTGCTAAAGGGATTATTTTTGCCGCTATTGTTATTTCAATTGGTTATTCGCTGGCAATATTTTTATGGGGCGTCAGCACTAACTGGCAGCAGGTATTAAGTAACGGTTCTGTTAACCTCGGTAATATTACTTATGTGCTGATGAAGAGTCTGGGGATGTCGCTGGGTAACGCGTTGCATTTGTCACCTGAAACGTCGTTGTCGCTGGGCGTATGGTTTGCGCGTATTACCGGACTTTCCATGTTCCTTGCCTACACCGGCGCGTTCTTTACGCTCTGTTATTCGCCGTTAAAAGCGATTATCCAGGGGACGCCGAAAGCGTTATGGCCAGAGCCGATGACGCGCCTGAACGCGATGGGAATGCCATCTGTCGCCATGTGGATGCAGTGTGCTCTGGTAACTGTTTTCATTCTGTTGGTTTCATTTGGTGGGGGGACTGCCTCGGCGTTCTTTAACAAGTTGACGCTGATGGCGAACGTGTCTATGACGCTGCCTTATCTGTTCCTCGCGCTGGCTTTCCCGTTTTTTAAAGCGCGTCAGGATCTCGACAGACCGTTTGTTATTTTTAAAACGCACATGTCGGCAATGATTGCGACGGTGGTGGTCGTGCTGGTGGTGACTTTTGCGAACGTCTTCACCATCATCCAGCCGGTAGTTGAAGCCGGAGACTGGGACAGCACATTGTGGATGATTGGCGGCCCGGTCTTTTTCTCGCTGTTAGCGATGGCGATTTACCAGAACTATTGCAGCCGTATGGCGAACAAGCCTGAGCTGGCACTGGACTGATCATGTGAAATCCTGCAACTCATCGTCTCTCCGGCGATGAGTTGTCTGGTAAGGAAGACGTTATGGACGACGGTAGTCGGGAGCCAGTGATAACCGAAGATGAAATCAGGGCGCTGCAATTTTCTGCACAGGACATTGCAGAAATAGAGCACGTTATCCTTTCTTTTGCCGATGCCTGCCACACCCGCAAAGTAGCGATGGTGGTCGGTAATACCATTAATATCCTCAAAGATCGCGATGGTTCGCGGTGGGGAAACCTGCCTGATATCTATTGCACTTACCTGATCAGGTGTCTGGTTTTTCGTGGGGAATTAATCGGGTATGGGGATTTGTTCCGCATGCGTTATAGCGAAATTAAACTGCCGATTGAAACATCATGAGTGCGCGTCAGTTTATTTTATGCTGCATTTGGTTCTTCGTATCTGTTCTCTGGATTCTGATACTGTCCACGCTGGACAAAGAGTGGATGATTGAGGAGAGGGGAGTTAAAAATATCTGCGATGTGTTGGAATATCTTGAAAATGACGATACCCGCGATATTGGTGTGATAATGACGTTACCGCTCTTTTTCCCCTTTCTCTGGTTCACGCTGCGGCGAAAAAAACGCGGTTGGCTTATGTATGCCACCGCACTGACCATTTTCAGCTACTGGCTGTGGCAATTTTTCCTGCGCTATCAATTTTGTTGGTGATTGAAGCTGCCAGATTCACATCCGGCAGCTTCACGCATTACAAACCTCCCACCTGGCGCCCTTTACCTGCAGAAGTCAGCGTTCTTCCCGTTTGCTTGCCGTTCAGACTTTCCAGACGCATCTGGAAGGGCGGGAATGGCATATCGATACCGTGGGCGTGGAAGCCCGCCAGAATTAGCTGGTGGATTTCATGGCGTAGCGGCATGCGGTGGCCCATTTCGGCAGCGTAAATACGCAACTCGAAAATCTGAATCCCCTGTTGCAGATCCACCAGAAAAGCTTCCGGCGCCGGATTGTCGAGCACCAGCGAGCAGCGCCGCGCTGCCGTAAGCAGGATTTCCGTCACTTCTTTACTGTTGGCATCAGCGGGGGCCGGAATTGTCAGCACCACGCGCGTTACCGAGTCAGAGAGTGACCAGTTGATAAACTGCTCAGTAATAAACGCCTTGTTCGGCACGATAATCTCTTTACGGTCCCAGTCGCTGATAGTGGTGGCGCGAGTGTTAATTTTCGTCACGCTACCGGTGAGATCGCGGATTGTCACCGTATCGCCAATGCGAATCGGTTTTTCGAACAAGATAATCAGGCCAGAGATAAAGTTGGCGAAAATCTCCTGTAAACCAAAGCCCAGACCAACACCGAGCGCGGCGACCAGCCACTGCAATTTCGACCACTCAATGCCAATCATCGAGAAGCCAACCAGACCGCCAATCAGCATCAGCAGATATTTGGTGATGGTGGTGATGGCGTACCCCGTACCTGGTGTTAAATCCAGATGCTGCAAAATCGCCAGTTCCAGCAGGGCAGGCAGGTTGCGCACCAGTTGCGTAGTGATGATAAACACCAGAATTGCAATCAGCACTGCGCCAAGGGTAATCGGCTCCAGGCTTTCCACGCCCCGTACTGTGGAAGTGACATCCCATAGTGAAATATTTTCGAGGAAGCCGAAAGCGGAATGAATTTCCGACCACAGTACGATGACTGAAAGCAGGGCGATCAGCATCAGAATTGAACGAACCAGTCGCAAGGACTGGGCACTGATGGCATCGAGATCGACTTCACTTTCATCTACCTCAATCGCTCCTTCCGGGCTACTGTGGTGATGCGCTTCTTCTTCGCCACGCGCGCGCTGCGCCAGCATTTCTGCCCGGCGATGTTTCGCGCGATCAAATGCCAGCCTGCGCCGCTGGATTAACATCCATCGGCGGATAACGTAGTAAATCACCAACAGCAGGAACCAGATGGCAACTGAGGTTTCCAGTCTCGCTAATAGCGCCTGCGCTGTTGCCAGGTAACCGACCGCGGATGCCAGAATGGCAACCAGCGGCGCGCCAATCATCATGTTCCATAACATATGGTTGGCAATATTGTCCCCGCTGCCTTCTTTATTGAGGTACAGCGGGATCCCGGCCTTTTTCAGACTGAGAGTAACAACCGCCAGCGCACCACAGATGAGGATGAAGCAGAGTCGTCCCAGCGAACCGGAAAACTCACGGTCGTTGAGATTATCGAACATCATCAACGCCATAATCAGCGGTACGATAAGCCCAATGCTCATCAGGTAGTAGCGCATCCCACGAGAAACCCGTTCGCGCGGCCAACCAAAATGGGCGATAAACAAGCCGTTAGGTCGGGCAAAGGCAGCGCAAATCATCACCACCCATAGCAGCGGCACGGTGGCCGTTACGCCATCGCCAATCGCTACCGCTAACGGATAAGGCCACGCCTCGCGCAGCCCGTAACCCAACGTCATCCACAGCACCGGCAGCGGTGAAGCAACGAGTATCGACCAGAAAAGTGTCCGTAACGTCAGCCAGAAGTGATCCTGAGTCACTTTGCCGACTTTTGCGGCCGAACGTTCGAGAAAACGAGTGAAATAGCGGCGTGAGTAAATACTGCAACCGACCAGAATCAACGCGCCAAACAGAGGCAAAAGCGTCTCTTTGCTGGTTAGCATCATGATGCTGGCTTTGCCCAACTGACTGAAGGTGTCCAGTGAGATCAGACGACGCAGATCCTGAGCGATCTCCAGCGGCCAGGCGATGGTCATTGGACGCACGTCAGAGGTCCAGAACAGATAGCGGTGTGTCGCTTCGTTCACCTCTTTCAGTGCATCCTCCAGTTGCCCGTTGGAAACTTTCAGCTTAGTCAGTTCGAGCAGTAGCGTGTCGCCGCCCTGCAACAATGAATTCAGCAATTCACGCTGAGTACGCAGTTGGGCTTCGAGAATGCGATTTTGCTCGGCGGTCAGCGGCTGGCCGTCGGCCTGATGGATTTGTCGTAGTTGTGGCTGTTTGTTTAGCAGATCCTCATAGCGCAACCGTTGCACGCGTAACTGGGCCATTTCGGTATCCAGTTGTTGCGGTTTGGGCATTTCCGGCAAGCGCGCTACCTGTGCCCGTAACGCTTCGCCGAGCAGGTTTGATGACCCCAGCCATTGTGACTGTTCACGCAGCGTATTCAGCGCCTGCCTGACCTGTAACGTCTGGCTGGCAGCCTGGCGCTGTTGCGAAGCCACTAAATCCATTCGCTGTGCCTGCTGATTCAGCGCTGCCGATAGTTCACGGTTAATTTTGAACTGTGCGACGATATCTTTCGGCAAATCGGCGCTGCTTTCCGCCAGTTGCTCGGTGCTTTCCAGCGCCCGTTCCGCTTCCAGTTGGCGCTGGCTGTTTAACTGGTTGCGTAATGTCTGCAAATACGCATCGAGTTGTTGACTCTCTTTGTCTGCCAGTTCTGAGCGTAAACGTGCTAATTCCTGGCGATTATTAGCAGAAAGTTGTGCCAGTTCGAGCTCATCGACCAATGATTTCAAACGCGCGGAGTCTGCCTGCAAAGCGAAATTTTGCGCCTGATTAAGCGGAGTATTTCCGGTGAGCGCACCCAGCCGACGCTCGACTTCGTTCAACTGACGGCGAGTGTCAGTTTGCTGCTGCGGCAGTTGGTTAAGCGAATCTGCAATTTCACGGGCGCGTTCTTGTTCCTGCTGGGCCTGGCGACTTTTATCCAGCAACTGGCTACTGATCTGGAGAATTTCCTGATTTAGCGCGTCGGTGGACATCCCCGACGGCGCACTGCGCGGCTCGTCATGCATATTGTTTAATTGCGCGCGCAGAGCAGCAGAGAGCTTCGGATAATTATCAATAACGTCTTGATATTGTTTGATGCGCTCAAGGGAACCTTTTCGTTCCTCAAGCGCATTTAAGGCGGACTGGAGCGCCTCTACGACTTCCGGCTGTGCGGGTTTCGCCGCTTTCGCCTGCTCCAGTTCTTGCGAGATTTGTTTACTATCGGGGGCCGTCGCAGCGTACGCCCCCCAACTGAGGCACCAGGCCATCAGAAAAGTGGTAATCAGGCGCACGTCAGCGTTTCCTTTGATGAATTAGACCTGGTCTTTTTTGTCGTCAACCAATGAGCTGGCGTCGTGTTCTGCCGGGCTCTCTTCAGCAGGAAGAGAGGACGGTTCAGCTTCTGGCGCAACAAAGGTTTCGGTAGATACTGCCAGCGGCTGGCCAATTTTCGTGACCGACAGGCTTTCCAGTTGCTCTACCAGATTCACTTTACCCGGTGCGAACAGGTTGATCACGGTAGAACCGAGTTTAAAGCGACCCATTTCCTGGCCTTTCAGCAGCGCCACAGAACCGTCGTTTTCCCCGGCAGGCCAGGTCCAGCGTTTGATGATGCCTTCGCGTGGCGGCGTAATGGTACCCGCCCAGACGGTTTCAATGCTGCCAACAATGGTTGCACCGACCAGAATCTGCGCCATCGGACCAAATTCGGTATCGAACAGGCAGATCACGCGCTCATTACGGGCAAACAAATTCGGCACGTTCTGGGCGGTGAGATGGTTCACAGAGAAGAGATCGCCCGGTACGTAGATCATCTCACGCAGAATGCCGTTACATGGCATATGTACGCGGTGGTAGTCACGCGGGGAGAGGTAAGTGGTCACAAACGTACCGTTGCGGAAGAGATCTGCCATCAGGTAGTTACCTGCCAGCAGGGCTTCAAGGCTGTAGTTATGGCCTTTGGCTTGCAGGATTTTATCTTCTTCGATTTTACCTAACTGGCTGATAACGCCATCGGCAGGCATGACCAGAACATTCGGATCGGTATTAATTGGGCGTACTTCGTCACGCAGCGGACGGACAAAGAATTCGTTAAACGTGCGATAGCTGGCGGTATCCGGCTTCTGCGCCTCTTTCATGTCGACCTTGTAGTATTTAACGAACAGATCGATAACCAGTTTTGTCAGCCATCCTGCCCGCTTGCTTGCGCCCCAACCCGCCAGGCGAGTAAGCCATAGTTTCGGCAGAATGTACTGTAGCGAAAGTTTAAATGAATTTAACAAGGTAGCCTCCAGGCCATTGTTTTGTCGTTCCTGATCCGGCGTAGAGACCGGATCCTGAAAAAAAGGGGGACGATTCTAACGACGGTTAGCTTAATTGTCAGTCGTCCGTAGCAGAAAAGTTTTTACGCGTTTTTACCTGCGCCATGCTTTCCAGAATACGGTGATAGTTTTCGAAACGAGTTTCCGCGATTTTCCCTTCCTCAACCGCTTCACGGATAGCGCAACCCGGATCGGTATCGTGCTTGCAATCGCGATATTTGCACAAGCCTAAGTAGTCGTGGAATTCGACAAAACCCTGAGTGACTTGTTCCGCTCCCAGGTGCCAGAGGCCAAATTCACGCACTCCGGGTGAGTCGATCACGTCGCCGCCGTGCGGGAAATGATACAACCGTGCGGCAGTCGTAGTGTGCTGACCGAGGCCGGAAACGTCAGACACATCATTGGTCAGAATCTCTTTTTGCAGCCCCAGCAGCGCATTCAGCAGGCTGGATTTGCCGACGCCAGACTGCCCGGCAAAGATGCTGATGCGTCCGGTCAACGCCTCTTCCAGCGGTTTCAGCCCATCCTGAGTATGGCTGGAAACCATCAATACGCGATAACCAATATTGCGGTAGATATCCATCTGCTCGTTAACGAACGCCATCCCTTCATCGTCCAGCAGATCGATTTTGTTGAGCACAATAATCGGCTCAATCTGCAAGGTTTCGCAAGCCACCAGGTAACGGTCGATAATATTGAGCGACAGCTCCGGCAAAATAGCGGAGACAATGACGATCTGGTCGATATTGGCGGCAATAGGTTTTACGCCGTCGTAGAAATCCGGGCGCGTCAATACCGAAGTACGCTCATGCACCGCCTCCACGATCCCTTTGACATTTACGCCTTCCGCCGCTGGTTTACCCGGGCGCCAGACCACGCGATCGCCGGTTACCAGCGAACGGATGGTTCGGCGAATATTGCAGCGGTGAACCTCGCCATCGGCAGATTCCACATCAGCGTGCATGCCAAAGCGACTGATGACGATGCCTTCATCGGGCTCGCCAAACAAATTGTCGTCGTAGTCGGGCTTCTCCTTAGACGTTTTTAGACGACGCTGGTGATTAGCGTTCACACGGCGCTGCTGGCCTTTGGAGAGTTTATTTTTACTCAATCGTACTGACTCCTGGTCGCCCCTGATGGGCAAAACATCTATGATACACGCAATTGTGGATCAATATAGTCACTGTGAATGGGTGGAAAATAGCATGAGTGCCAATGAAAACAACCTGATTTGGATCGATCTTGAGATGACCGGTCTGGATCCCGAGCGCGATCGCATAATTGAGATTGCCACGTTGGTGACCGATGCCAACCTGAATATTCTGGCAGAGGGGCCGACTATTGCAGTACATCAGTCTGATGAACAACTGGCGTTGATGGATGACTGGAACGTGCGCACCCATACCGCCAGCGGGCTGGTGGAGCGCGTGAAAGCGAGCACAATGGGCGATCGGGAAGCTGAACTGGCGACGCTCGAATTTTTAAAACAGTGGGTGCCTGCGGGAAAATCACCTATCTGCGGTAACAGCATCGGCCAGGATCGTCGCTTCCTGTTTAAATACATGCCGGAGCTGGAAGCCTACTTCCACTACCGTTATCTTGATGTCAGCACGCTGAAAGAGCTGGCGCGTCGCTGGAAGCCGGAAATTCTTGCGGGTTTTACCAAGCAGGGGACGCATCAGGCGATGGATGATATCCGTGAGTCGGTGGCAGAACTGGCTTACTATCGCGAGCATTTTATCAAGCTGTAAAATTTTTCCTGGTCACATAACCGCCGGAATTCTCTTGCGGCGGCGTGGTTTTGACGCTAAATTGAACGTCTTGCTGATAATTTCAGCACTTGAGATAAAAACTCAAAAAATTTTTTTTAGGGGGGTTGCAGAGGGAAAGAATTCTCGTATAATGCGCCTCCCGTAACGACGCAGAAATGCGAAATTACGAAAGCAAAAATTAAGTAGTATGCGGGAATAGCTCAGTTGGTAGAGCACGACCTTGCCAAGGTCGGGGTCGCGAGTTCGAGTCTCGTTTCCCGCTCCAAAATTTGAAAGTGCTGTAAAGCACAGACCACCCAATCGCGGTATTTCGAATTGCGACAAGGCGGAAACTGAGCGAATCCTTGGGAGCTTACAGGCGTAAGTGACTAAGGTGAGTGAAGGCAGCCAAAGCAGTAGCGGTTCGAAAGACGAAGATTAAGCGGGAATAGCTCAGTTGGTAGAGCACGACCTTGCCAAGGTCGGGGTCGCGAGTTCGAGTCTCGTTTCCCGCTCCAAAATTTGAAAGTGCTGCAAAGCACAGACCACCCAAGCGGGAATAGCTCAGTTGGTAGAGCACGACCTTGCCAAGGTCGGGGTCGCGAGTTCGAGTCTCGTTTCCCGCTCCAAATTCTTCTCTCAATAAAATATCCACAGCGGCGCGATGCGTTATTGCTGGCTTTTGTTGTCTCTGGAAAACTGTTGTAAACAGAGTTATCCACAGGTTCAGGTTAAAATCTTAATTTTAGAAAAGCTTCGTACGGTGAATAGTATTTTCTTAACTTATTGATATGTAAGTTAAAAATTAAGATTGTATTTTGTCGTATCGATCACTTGACGATTTTTTCCGGCTTGAATTGCAATGCGTTTTTATTTTTATTCACAAGCTGTGGATGAATCAGGCGTCACGCGGCAATCCCTTTTCAATCACTCTCACCAGACGCTGTTTTTTCGGCAATTGCACTTCGACTACGCACGCATTTCGTCTCTCGATTTGCTGCGCAATCGCCCACGCTATGTGCTCATCAAGAAGTGGGTGCTCACCTTTACGGCTTTCCAGCGCTGTCAAAATCGTTTCATCCCAGGGGGCATTGCCTAATGCTACGGCGATATTGCGCAGCCAACGCAGGTGACCTATACGGCGAATCGCCGATCCTTCCGTGACTTTTAAAAACGTCTCTTCGCTCCAGGCGAATAACTCAATGAGTTCCGGTGCGTGTAGCGGCTTACGCGGGCTGAAATCGTCTTCTGTCGTGAGTTGCGAATAGCGATTCCACGGGCAGATAAGCTGGCAGTCATCGCAACCGTAAATACGATTTCCCATTAACGGCCGCAGCTCTTCCGGGATAGCCCCTTCCAGTTCAATCGTCAGATAAGAAATACAACGGCGAGCATCGACAGTATATGGCTCGACGATGGCGCCGGTCGGGCAAATCGTCATGCAGGCCACGCATTTACCGCATCCTTCCTCGAGCGGTTGATCCACGGGCAGCGGAATATCGACCAGCAATTCACCTAAAAAGAAGAACGAACCAGCTTCGCGATTGAGGATAAGTGAGTGCTTACCTGTCCAGCCCAGCCCCGCTTTTTCAGCTAACGGGCGCTCGAGAATAGGCGCAGAATCGACAAACGGTCTAAAATTCAGCGAGACACAATGTTGCTGAATCATCTCGCCCAGCTTTTTGAGTCGGTTGCGCAGAAGTTTGTGATAGTCACGACCCAGTGCATAACGGCTAACATAGCCGAGTTTGGGATTTTTCAGCGTGCTGGCAAACGCGGCGTTGGCAGGCAGATAATTCATTCGCACGCTGATCACGCGCAGCGTACCTGGCAATAACTCGTGGGGGCGGGCGCGCAGCATACTGTGACGCGCCATCCAGTCCATTTCGCCGTGGTATTGTTTGTCCAGCCATGCCTGTAGTTTGGGCTCGGACTCGCTGAGATCGGTATCGGTAATACCTACCTGCTGAAAGCCCAGTTCCAGCCCCCATTGTTTAATATTCTGCGCTAACTGATTGAGATCGAGGGGCTCTGACATGACGGACCATACAATGAAGAAAAACCCCGTAAGTATACCACACACCGTCTGGCACGCCGACGATATCCGCCGCGGCGAACGCGAGGCGGCAGATGCGCTGGGGCTCACACTCTATGAGCTGATGCTTCGCGCAGGCGAAGCCGCATTCCAGGTATGTCGTACCGCTTATCCTGACGCCCGCCACTGGCTGGTGCTGTGCGGTCATGGTAATAACGGCGGCGATGGCTACGTGGTCGCGCGGCTGGCCAAAGCGGTCGGCATTGAGGCCACGCTGCTGGCCCTGGAAAGTAGCAAACCGTTACCGGAAGAGGCCGCTCTGGCACGTGAAGCGTGGTTAAACGCGGGAGGCGAGATCCATGCGACGAATATTGTCTGGCCCGAGTCGGTAGATCTGATTGTTGATGCGCTGCTCGGCACCGGATTGCAGCAAGCGCCTCGTGAATCCATTAGCCAGTTAATCGACCTCGCTAATACTCACCCTGCGCCGATTGTGGCGGTTGATATCCCTTCCGGCCTGCTGGCTGAAACCGGCGCTACGCCAGGCGCGGTGATCAACGCCGATCATACCATCACTTTCATTGCACTAAAACCAGGCTTGCTCACCGGAAAAGCACGGGATGTTACTGGACATCTGCATTTTGACTCTCTGGGGCTGGATAGCTGGCTGGCAGGTCAGGAGACGAAAATTCAGCGGTTTTCCGCGGAGCAACTTTCTTACTGGCTAAAACCGCGTCGCCCGACTTCGCATAAAGGCGATCACGGGCGATTGGTGATTATCGGTGGCGATTACGGTACAGCGGGGGCTATTTGCATGACGGGGGAAGCGGCGCTGCGTGCTGGCGCTGGTTTAGTCAGAGTGCTGACCCGCAGTGAAAACATTGCGCCGCTGCTGACTGCACGACCGGAATTGATGGTGCATGAACTGACGATGGACTCTCTTACCGAAAGCCTGGAATGGGCCGATGTGGTGGTGATTGGTCCTGGTTTGGGCCAGCAAGAGTGGGGAAAAAAAGCCCTGCAAAAAGTTGAGAATTTTCGCAAACCGATGTTGTGGGATGCCGATGCATTGAACCTGCTAGCAATCAATCCCGATAAGCGTCACAATCGCGTGATCACGCCGCATCCTGGCGAGGCCGCACGGTTGTTGGGTTGTTCCGTCGCTGAAATTGAAAGTGACCGCTTACATTACGCGCAACGTCTGGTACAACGTTATGGCGGCGTAGCGGTGCTGAAAGGTGCCGGAACCGTGGTCGCCGCGCATCCTGATGTCTTAGGCATTATTGACGCCGGAAATGCAGGCATGGCTAGCGGCGGCATGGGCGATGTGCTCTCTGGTATTATTGGCGCATTGCTCGGGCAAAAATTGTCGCCATATGATGCGGCGTGCGCGGGCTGTGTCGCACACGGTGCGGCGGCGGATGTTCTGGCGGCGCGTTTGGGGACGCGCGGGATGTTGGCAACCGATCTCTTTTCCACGCTACAGCGTATTGTTAACCCGGAAGTGACTGATAAAAAACATGATGAATCGAGTAATTCCGCTCCCTGATGAGCAGGCAACATTAGACCTGGGCGAGCGGGTAGCGAAAGCCTGCGATGGTGCAACCGTAATCTATCTGTATGGCGATTTAGGCGCAGGAAAAACCACTTTCAGCCGGGGCTTTTTACAAGCTCTGGGTCATCAGGGTAATGTCAAAAGCCCTACCTATACGCTGGTCGAACCCTATACGCTCGACAACTTAATGGTTTATCACTTTGATTTGTACCGCCTTGCCGATCCCGAGGAGCTGGAGTTTATGGGGATCCGCGATTATTTTGCCAACGACGCCATCTGCCTGGTGGAGTGGCCGCAACAAGGTACAGGTGTTCTTCCTGACCCGGACGTCGAAATACACATTGATTATCAGGCACAAGGCCGTGAGGCGCGCGTGAGTGCGGTTTCCTCTGCGGGTGAATTGTTGCTGGCGCGTTTAGCCGGTTAACCTTTGGAAGGTGGCGGGATGATGTATCGCATCAGAAATTGGTTGGTAGCGACGTTGCTGCTGCTGTGCGCGCAGGCTGGCGCCGCGACGCTCTCTGATATTCAGGTTTCTAACGGCAATCAACAGGCGCGAATAACGTTGAGTTTTATTGGCGATCCTGATTATGCGTTTAGTCATCAAAACAAACGTACTGTGGCGCTGGATATCAAACAAACTGGCGTAATACAGGGGCTGCCGTTGTTGTTTAGCGGCAACAATCTGGTGAAAGCTATTCGTTCCGGCACGCCAAAAGATGCACAAACGTTGCGGCTGGTGGTCGACCTCACCGAAAATGGTAAAACCGAAGCGGTGAAGCGCCAGAATGGTAGCAATTACACCGTTGTCTTTACGATTAATGCCGATGTGCCGCCACCGCCGCCGCCAGTGGTTGCCAAACGTGTTGAAACGCCTGCGGTTGTCGCACCGCGCGTAAGCGAGCCAGCGCGTAATCCGTTTAAAACTGACAGCAATCGGACTGCCGGCGTCATCAGTAGTAATACGGTAACGCGTCCGGCAGCCCGCGCGACGCCTAACACTGGCGATAAAATTGTTATCGCCATTGATGCCGGGCACGGCGGCCAGGACCCCGGCGCTATTGGCCCAGGCGGTACGCGGGAGAAAAATGTCACTATCGCCATCGCCCGTAAATTGCGCACTTTGCTCAATGACGATCCGATGTTTAAGGGCGTTTTAACCCGTGACGGAGACTACTTTATCTCGGTAATGGGGCGCAGCGACGTCGCACGTAAGCAAAACGCCAATTTCCTGGTGTCGATTCACGCCGATGCCGCACCGAATCGCAGCGCGAGCGGCGCTTCCGTATGGGTGCTCTCTAACCGTCGCGCGAACAGCGAAATGGCAAACTGGCTGGAACAGCATGAGAAACAGTCGGAGCTACTGGGCGGGGCGGGCGATGTGCTGGCGAACAGTCAGTCAGACCCGTATTTAAGCCAGGCGGTGCTGGATTTACAGTTCGGTCATTCTCAGCGGGTAGGGTATGATGTGGCGACCAGTATGATCAGCCAGTTGCAACGCATTGGCGAAATTCATAAACGCCGACCAGAGCACGCCAGCCTTGGCGTTCTGCGTTCGCCGGATATCCCATCCGTACTGGTTGAAACCGGTTTTATCAGCAACAACAGTGAAGAACGTTTGCTGGCGAGCGACGGTTACCAACAACAATTGGCCGAAGCCATGTACAGCGGTCTGCGCAATTATTTCCTTGCGCATCCGATGCAGTCTGCACCACAAGGTGCAACAGCACAAACCGCCAGTACGGCGACGACACCAGATCGCACGCTGCCAAACTAAGGATGATTGATGCCAATTCAGGTCTTGCCGCCACAACTGGCGAACCAGATTGCCGCAGGTGAGGTGGTCGAGCGACCTGCGTCGGTAGTCAAAGAACTGGTGGAAAATAGTCTCGATGCGGGTGCGACACGTATCGATATTGATATCGAACGCGGCGGGGCGAAACTTATCCGCATTCGTGATAACGGTTGCGGTATCAAAAAAGACGAGCTGGCGCTGGCGCTGGCTCGCCATGCCACCAGTAAAATCGCCTCTCTGGACGATCTCGAAGCCATTATCAGCCTGGGTTTTCGCGGTGAGGCGCTGGCAAGTATCAGTTCGGTTTCCCGTTTGACGCTCACTTCGCGCACTGCAGAACAGCAGGAAGCCTGGCAGGCTTATGCTGAAGGGCGCGATATGGATGTGACGGTCAAACCTGCCGCCCATCCGGTGGGGACGACGCTGGAAGTGTTGGATCTGTTCTACAACACTCCGGCGCGGCGCAAATTCCTGCGCACTGAGAAAACCGAATTTAACCATATTGATGAAATCATCCGCCGCATTGCGCTGGCACGTTTCGACGTCACTATCAATCTGTCGCATAACGGTAAAATTGTACGCCAGTACCGTGCAGTACCGGAGAATGGGCAAAAAGAACGGCGCTTAGGCGCGATTTGCGGCACCGCTTTTCTCGAACAAGCGCTGGCGATTGAATGGCAGCACGGCGATCTCACGCTACGCGGCTGGGTGGCTGATCCGAATTACACTACGCCCGCGCTGGCAGAAATTCAGTATTGTTATGTGAATGGTCGAATGATGCGCGATCGCCTGATCAATCATGCGATCCGCCAGGCCTGCGAAGACAAACTGGGGGCCGATCAGCAACCGGCGTTTGTGCTGTATCTGGATATCGACCCACATCAGGTGGACGTCAACGTCCATCCGGCAAAACACGAAGTGCGTTTTCATCAGTCGCGTTTGGTGCATGACTTTATCTATCAGGGCGTGCTGAGCGTGCTACAACAGCAACTGGAAACGCCGCTGCCGCTTGACGATGAACCACAACCTGCACCGCGCGCCATCCCGGAAAACCGCGTGGCGGCAGGGCGTAATCATTTTGCAGAACCGGCTGTTCGTGAGCCTGCAGCTCCGCGCTACTCTCCTGCGCCAGCCGCAGGTAGCCGTCCGGCTGCGACATGGCCGAATGCGCAGCCTGGCTACCAGAAACAGCAAGGTGAAGTGTATCGCCAGCTTTTGCAAACGCCCGCGTCGATGCAAAAACCAAAAGCGCCAGAAGCGCAGGAACCTACACTTGCAGCGAACAGCCAGAGTTTTGGTCGAGTACTGACTATCGTCCATTCTGACTGTGCATTACTGGAGCGAGATGGAAAAATTTCACTTCTATCTCTGCCTGTGGCGGAGCGCTGGTTGCGTCAGGCGCAACTGACGCCGGGCGAAGTACCGGTTTGCGCCCAGCCGTTGCTCATTCCATTGCGGTTAAAAGTCTCTGGTGAAGAAAAATCGGCATTAGAAAAAGCGCAGTCGGCGCTGGCAGAATTAGGCATCGAATTTCAGTCTGATGCGCAGTATGTGACCATCAGGGCCGTGCCTTTACCCTTACGCCAACAAAATTTACAAATCTTGATTCCTGAACTGATAGGCTACCTGGCGAAGCAGTCCGTATCCGAACCTGGCAATATTGCGCAGTGGATTGCACGAAATCTGATGAGCGAACATGCACAGTGGTCAATGGCGCAGGCCATTACCCTGCTGGCGGACGTCGAACGATTATGTCCGCAGCTTGTGAAAACGCCGCCGGGTGGTCTGTTACAATCTGTTGATTTACATCCGGCGATAAAAGCCCTGAAAGATGAGTGATATCAGTAAGGCGAGCCTGCCTAAGGCGATTTTTTTGATGGGGCCGACGGCCTCCGGTAAAACGGCGTTAGCCATTGAGCTGCGTAAAATTTTACCAGTAGAGTTGATAAGCGTTGATTCTGCCCTTATTTACAAGGGGATGGATATCGGAACGGCGAAGCCGAATGCTGAAGAGTTACTCGTCGCGCCGCACCGATTGCTGGATATTCGCGATCCGTCGCAGGTTTATTCGGCTGCTGATTTTCGCCGCGATGCGCTGGCGGAAATGGCAGATATTACGGCTGCGGGGCGCATCCCACTGTTAGTGGGCGGTACGATGTTGTATTTCAAGGCGTTGCTGGAAGGGTTGTCGCCGCTACCGTCGGCGGATCCGGAAGTGCGGGCCAGAATTGAGCAACAGGCGGCAGAGCAAGGTTGGGAGTCATTGCATCGTCAACTTCAGGAGATTGATCCGGTTGCGGCAGCAAGGATTCATCCAAATGATCCACAAAGGCTTTCCCGGGCACTGGAAGTTTTTTTCATTTCGGGTAAAACTTTAACGGAACTGACGCAAACGTCAGGAGACGCTCTACCGTATCAGGTGCATCAGTTCGCCATCGCCCCGGCGAGCCGTGAACTGCTCCATCAACGAATTGAGCAGCGTTTTCATCAGATGTTGGCTTCAGGTTTTGAAGCAGAAGTCCGGGCGCTTTTTGCCCGAGGAGATTTGCATACGGACTTGCCTTCCATTCGTTGCGTGGGGTATCGCCAGATGTGGTCTTACCTTGAAGGCGAAATCTCATACGATGAAATGGTTTATCGAGGTGTTTGCGCCACGAGACAGTTGGCGAAGCGGCAAATAACCTGGTTGCGTGGTTGGGAAGGGGTTCACTGGCTTGACAGTGAAAAACTAGAACAAGCGCGTGACGAAGTATTACAGGTTGTTGGTGCTATCGCAGGCTGAATGTGTACAATTGAGGCGTATCGTGCGCAATTTTTTCAGAATCGAAAGGTTCAAAGTACAAATAAGCATATAAGGAAAAGAGAGAATGGCTAAGGGGCAATCTTTACAAGATCCGTTCCTGAACGCACTGCGTCGGGAACGTGTTCCAGTTTCTATTTATTTGGTGAATGGTATTAAGCTGCAAGGTCAAATCGAGTCTTTTGATCAGTTCGTGATCCTGTTGAAAAACACGGTCAGCCAGATGGTTTACAAACACGCGATTTCAACTGTTGTCCCGTCTCGCCCGGTTTCTCATCACAGTAACAATGCCGGTGGCGGTACCAGCAGTAACTACCATCACGGTAGCAGCGCGCAGAATACTTCCGCGCAACAGGACAGCGAAGAAACCGAATAAGGTTTCGGGCTGTTTTTTTTTACACGGGGAGCCAGCGATCCTGCGTTCCCCGCTGATCTATTTAGAGGGTTATACGCTTGTTTGACCGTTATGATGCTGGTGAGCAGGCGGTACTGGTACACATCTATTTTACGCAAGACAAAGATATGGAAGACCTCCAGGAGTTCGAATCTCTGGTCTCTTCCGCCGGTGTCGAAGCATTGCAGGTGATTACCGGTAGCCGTAAAGCGCCGCACCCAAAGTATTTTGTTGGTGAAGGTAAAGCCGTTGAAATTGCGGAAGCTGTAAAAGCGACGGGTGCTTCGGTCGTTCTTTTTGACCATGCATTAAGCCCGGCACAGGAGCGTAACCTTGAGCGTTTGTGCGAGTGTCGTGTTATCGACCGCACTGGTCTTATTTTAGATATTTTTGCCCAACGTGCGCGTACCCATGAAGGTAAGTTGCAGGTTGAGCTGGCGCAGCTGCGCCATCTGGCTACGCGCCTGGTGCGTGGCTGGACCCACCTTGAAAGACAGAAAGGCGGGATAGGTTTACGTGGCCCGGGTGAAACTCAGCTCGAAACCGACCGTCGTTTGTTGCGTAATCGCATTGTGCAGATACAGTCGCGCCTGGAAAAAGTTGAAAAGCAGCGTGAGCAGGGGCGGCAATCGCGTATCAAAGCCGACGTTCCTACTGTTTCGCTGGTGGGATATACCAACGCCGGTAAATCCACCCTTTTCAATCGTATCACTGAAGCGCGGGTCTACGCGGCAGACCAGCTGTTTGCCACCCTCGACCCGACGTTGCGGCGTATTGACGTCGCGGATGTCGGTGAAACCGTGCTGGCGGATACCGTTGGGTTTATTCGCCATTTGCCTCACGATCTGGTGGCGGCGTTTAAAGCCACGTTGCAAGAGACGCGGCAAGCCACGCTGCTGTTGCATGTGATTGATGCGGCAGATGTGCGTGTACAAGAAAACATCGAAGCGGTGAATACGGTTCTTGAAGAGATCGATGCTCACGAGATCCCAACTCTGCTGGTGATGAACAAGATCGATATGCTGGACGATTTCGAACCGCGTATTGACAGAGATGAAGAAAACAAACCGATCCGTGTCTGGCTTTCCGCGCAGACCGGAGCGGGGATACCACAGCTTTTTCAGGCTTTGACGGAGCGACTTTCCGGTGAGGTGGCGCAGCATACATTGCGTTTGCCGCCACAGGAAGGGCGTCTGAGAAGTCGTTTTTATCAGCTTCAGGCAATAGAAAAAGAGTGGATGGAGGAAGACGGCAGCGTAAGTCTGCAAGTTCGTATGCCGATCGTTGACTGGCGTCGCCTCTGTAAACAAGAACCGGCGTTGATCGATTACCTGATCTAACCGGCGATCGTCTGAAGCGTGGAGTCATATCCTCTGGCGTCGAAAGACTACAGGGATCACCGCATAACAAATATGGAGCACAAACATGGCGTGGAATCAGCCCGGTAATAACGGACAAGACCGCGACCCGTGGGGAAGCAGCAAACCTGGCGGCAACTCTGAGGGAAATGGAAACAAAGGCGGTCGTGATCAAGGGCCACCTGATTTAGATGATATCTTCCGCAAACTGAGCAAAAAGCTCGGTGGTCTGGGCGGCGGTAAAGGCACCGGATCTGGCGGTGGTAGTTCATCGCAAGGCCCGCGCCCGCAGCTTGGCGGTCGTGTCGTTACCATCGCAGCGGCAGCGATTGTCATTATCTGGGCGGCCAGTGGTTTCTACACCATTAAAGAAGCCGAACGCGGCGTGGTAACACGCTTTGGGAAATTCAGCCATCTGGTTGAGCCTGGTCTGAACTGGAAACCGACGTTTATTGACGAAGTCAAACCGGTGAACGTAGAAGCCGTGCGTGAACTGGCCGCTTCCGGTGTGATGTTGACGTCGGACGAAAACGTGGTGCGCGTTGAGATGAACGTGCAGTACCGCGTCACCAATCCAGAAAAATATCTGTATAGCGTGACCAGCCCGGATGACAGTCTGCGTCAGGCTACCGACAGCGCCCTGCGTGGGGTTATTGGTAAATACACCATGGACCGCATTCTGACGGAAGGTCGTACTGTGATTCGTAGCGATACTCAGCGCGAACTGGAAGAGACGATTCGCCCGTATGACATGGGGATCACTCTGCTGGACGTCAACTTCCAGGCAGCTCGTCCGCCGGAAGAAGTTAAAGCCGCGTTTGACGATGCGATTGCCGCGCGTGAAAACGAACAGCAATACATTCGTGAAGCAGAAGCGTATACCAACGAAGTTCAGCCGCGTGCGAACGGTCAGGCGCAGCGTATCCTCGAAGAGGCGCGTGCGTACAAGGCTCAGACCATCCTGGAAGCTCAGGGTGAAGTGGCGCGCTTTGCTAAACTTCTGCCGGAATATAAAGCCGCGCCGGAAATTACTCGCGAGCGTCTGTATATCGAGACGATGGAAAAAGTGTTGGGCAATACCCGCAAAGTGCTGGTTAACGACAAAGGCGGCAACCTGATGGTTCTGCCGTTAGACCAGATGCTGAAAGGCGGTAATGCGCCTGCGGTGAAGAGTGACAACAACGCCAGCAACTTGTTGCGCCTGCCGCCAGCGCCTTCCTCCACGAACAGTGGAGTAAGCAACACATCGTCCACCAGTCAGGGCGATATTATGGACCAACGCCGCGCTAACGCGCAGCGTAATGACTACCAGCGTCAGGGGGAATAACGATGCGTAAGTCAGTTATCGCGATTATCATCATCGTGCTGGTAGTGCTTTACATGTCTGTCTTTGTCGTCAAAGAAGGTGAACGCGGTATTACACTGCGTTTTGGTAAGGTACTGCGTGACGATGATAACAAACCTTTGGTTTATGAGCCGGGCCTGCATTTCAAGATACCGTTTATTGAAACGGTAAAAATGCTCGACGCGCGTATTCAGACCATGGACAACCAGGCCGATCGCTTTGTGACCAAAGAGAAGAAAGACCTGATCGTCGACTCTTACATCAAATGGCGCATCAGCGATTTCAGCCGTTACTATCTGGCAACGGGCGGCGGCGACATTTCGCAAGCGGAAGTGCTGTTGAAACGTAAGTTCTCTGACCGTTTACGTTCTGAAATCGGTCGTCTGGACGTGAAAGACATCGTCACTGATTCCCGTGGTCGCTTGACCCTGGAAGTGCGTGATGCGCTGAACTCCGGTTCTGCGGGTACCGAAGACGAAGTTACTACTCCAGCAGCGGATAACGCCATTGCCGAAGCGGCAGAGCGCGTAGCTGCTGAAACTAAAGGTAAAGTTGCTGCGATTAACCCGAACAGTATGGCGGCGCTGGGTATTGAAGTTGTCGATGTGCGAATTAAGCAGATCAACCTGCCGACCGAAGTATCTGAAGCGATCTACAACCGTATGCGCGCCGAGCGTGAAGCGGTAGCACGTCGTCACCGTTCACAAGGTCAGGAAGAAGCAGAAAAACTGCGTGCGACTGCCGACTATGAAGTCACCAAAACGCTGGCAGAAGCAGAGCGTCAGGGGCGCATCATGCGCGGTGAGGGCGATGCCGAAGCTGCCAAACTGTTTGCTGATGCATTCAGTCAGGATCCAGACTTCTACGCATTCATCCGTAGCCTGCGAGCTTATGAGAAAAGCTTCTCTGGTAATCAGGACGTGATGGTCATGAGCCCGGACAGCGATTTCTTCCGCTATATGAAGACGCCGAACTCCACGACGCGTTAATATAACGATTGCGGTACAGGTAAAAAGCCACCGCATCCTCAGGGATGTCGGTGGTTTTCTTTTTCTATAAGGATAATGAATGAATTCTACAATCTGGCTGGCGCTTGCCCTTGTTTTGGTGCTGGAAGGTTTAGGGCCGATGCTCTATCCACAGGCATGGAAGAAGATGATCTCCGCGATGACCAATTTACCCGATAATATTTTACGTCGTTTTGGCGGTGGACTTGTGGTTGCGGGCGTTGTGGTCTACTACATGTTGAGGAAAACGATTGGTTGAACAAAAAACAGACTGATCGAGGTCATTTTTGAGTGCAAAAAGTGCTGTAACTCTGAAAAAGCGATGGTAGAATCCATTTTTAAGCAAACGGTGATTTTGAAAAATGGGTAACAACGTCGTCGTACTGGGCACCCAATGGGGTGACGAAGGTAAAGGTAAGATCGTCGATCTTCTGACTGAACGGGCTAAATATGTTGTACGCTACCAGGGCGGTCACAACGCAGGCCATACTCTCGTAATCAACGGTGAAAAAACCGTTCTCCATCTTATCCCATCAGGTATTCTCCGCGAGAATGTAACCAGCATCATCGGTAACGGTGTTGTGCTGTCTCCGGCCGCGCTGATGAAAGAGATGAAAGAACTGGAAGACCGTGGCATCCCTGTTCGTGAGCGTCTGCTGCTGTCTGAAGCATGTCCGCTGATTCTTGATTATCACGTTGCGCTGGATAACGCGCGTGAGAAAGCGCGTGGCGCGAAAGCGATCGGCACCACGGGGCGTGGTATCGGGCCTGCTTATGAAGATAAAGTGGCACGTCGCGGTCTGCGTGTTGGCGACCTTTTCGACAAAGAAACCTTCGCTGAAAAACTGAAAGAAGTGATGGAATATCACAACTTCCAGTTGGTTAACTACTACAAAGTTGAAGCGGTTGATTACCAGAAAGTTCTGGATGATGTGATGGCCGTTGCCGACATCCTGACTTCCATGGTGGTTGACGTTTCTGACCTGCTCGATCAGGCGCGTCAGCGTGGCGATTTCGTCATGTTTGAAGGTGCGCAGGGTACGCTTCTGGATATCGACCACGGTACTTATCCGTACGTAACCTCTTCCAACACCACTGCGGGCGGCGTGGCGACCGGTTCCGGCCTGGGCCCACGTTATGTTGATTACGTTCTGGGTATCCTCAAAGCTTACTCTACTCGTGTAGGCGCAGGTCCGTTCCCGACTGAACTGTTTGATGAAACTGGCGAGTTCCTCTGCAAGCAGGGTAACGAATTCGGCGCAACGACGGGTCGTCGTCGTCGTACCGGCTGGCTGGATACCGTTGCGGTTCGTCGTGCGGTACAACTGAACTCCCTGTCTGGCTTCTGCCTGACTAAACTGGACGTTCTGGATGGTCTGAAAGAGGTGAAACTCTGCGTGGCTTACCGTATGCCGGATGGTCGCGAAGTGACCACCACTCCGCTGGCAGCAGACGACTGGAAAGGTGTAGAGCCGATTTACGAAACCATGCCGGGTTGGTCTGAATCCACTTTTGGCGTGAAAGATCGTAGCGGTCTGCCGCAGGCTGCGCTGAACTACATCAAGCGAATTGAAGAGCTGACCGGTGTGCCGATCGATATCATCTCTACCGGCCCGGATCGTACTGAAACCATGATTCTGCGCGACCCGTTCGACGCATAATTATGGCACGTCCGGCAGATATTTTGCCTGCCGGGCTAACAATGTGATACATTACTGTGTCGGGTTAGCTAATAGAGCTATCCGGCACAGTGTTAAATCCTCGCTTTTTTCCTTCCCCGAACTGAAATAAATTAGCGACACAGCTTGTGGCTGGTTTATCATCAATACAAGTGTATTTTTCCCGATTTCCCTTTTCTTGAGGTTGATGTGCAGTTAACGAGTTTCACCGATTACGGATTGCGTGCGCTGATCTATATGGCGTCATTGCCGGAAGGGCGGATGACCAGTATTTCTGAAGTAACTGATGTCTACGGCGTCTCCCGTAATCATATGGTCAAAATAATCAATCAACTTAGTCGTGCCGGCTACGTGACTGCTGTTCGTGGAAAAAATGGCGGCATTCGTCTGGGGAAACCGGCGAGTGCTATACGTATTGGTGATGTGGTGCGTGAGCTGGAACCCTTATCGCTGGTGAATTGCAGCAGTGAGTTTTGCCACATAACACCTGCCTGTCGGTTGAAACAGGCACTTTCTAAGGCCGTGCAAAGTTTTCTGACGGAACTGGATAACTACACGCTTGCCGATTTGGTTGAAGAGAATCAACCGCTTTATAAATTATTGCTGGTGGAGTGACGAAAATCTTCATCAGAGATGACAACGGAGGAACCGAGATGTCACAAGATCCTTTCCAGGAACGCGAAGCTGAAAAATACGCGAATCCCATCCCTAGCCGGGAATTTATCCTCGAACATTTAACCAAACGAGAAAAACCAGCCAGCCGTGATGAGCTGGCAGTAGAACTGCACATCGAAGGCGAAGAGCAACTGGAAGCTTTGCGTCGCCGTCTGCGCGCTATGGAGCGCGACGGACAACTGGTCTTCACTCGCCGTCAGTGCTATGCGCTGCCGGAACGCCTCGATCTGGTGAAAGGTACCGTTATTGGCCACCGTGATGGCTACGGCTTTCTGCGGGTTGAAGGGCGTAAAGATGATTTGTATCTCTCCAGCGAGCAGATGAAAACCTGCATTCATGGCGATCAGGTACTGGCGCAGCCGCTGGGCGCCGACCGCAAAGGCCGTCGTGAAGCGCGCATTGTCCGCGTGCTGGTACCCAAAACCAGCCAGATCGTCGGTCGCTACTTTACTGAAGCGGGCGTCGGCTTTGTGGTTCCTGACGACAGTCGTTTGAGCTTCGATATTTTAATCCCGCCCGATCAGATTATGGGCGCGAGGATGGGCTTTGTGGTGGTGGTCGAACTGACCCAACGTCCAACTCGCCGTACCAAAGCGGTGGGTAAAATCGTCGAAGTGCTTGGCGATAATATGGGCACCGGCATGGCGGTCGATATCGCTCTGCGTACCCATGAAATTCCGCACATCTGGCCGCTGGCCGTTGAGCAACAGGTTGCCGGGCTGAAAGAAGAAGTACCGGAAGAGGCAAAAGCAGGCCGTGTTGATCTGCGCGATCTACCATTGGTTACCATTGATGGTGAAGATGCTCGTGACTTTGACGATGCGGTTTACTGCGAGAAGAAACGCGGCGGCGGTTGGCGTTTGTGGGTCGCAATTGCCGACGTCAGTTACTATGTGCGTCCGCCAACACCTCTGGACAGAGAAGCGCGTAACCGTGGTACGTCGGTCTACTTCCCGTCGCAGGTTATTCCGATGTTGCCGGAAGTGCTCTCTAACGGCCTGTGCTCGCTCAACCCGCAGGTAGACCGCCTGTGTATGGTGTGCGAAATGACGGTTTCATCGAAAGGGCGATTGACCGGCTATAAATTCTACGAAGCGGTGATGAGTTCTCACGCGCGTCTGACCTACACCAAAGTCTGGCATATTCTGCAAGGCGATCAGGAGCTGCGCGAGCAGTACGCGCCGCTGGTTAAGCATCTCGAAGAGCTGCATAACCTCTATAAAGTGCTGGATAAAGCCCGTGAAGAGCGCGGCGGGATCTCATTTGAAAGCGAAGAAGCGAAGTTTATTTTCAACGCTGAACGTCGTATTGAACGTATCGAACAGACTCAGCGTAACGATGCACACAAATTAATTGAAGAGTGCATGATTCTGGCGAATATCTCGGCGGCGCGTTTCGTTGAGAAAGCGAAAGAACCGGCACTGTTCCGTATTCACGACAAGCCGAGCACTGAAGCGATTACCTCCTTCCGTTCAGTACTGGCGGAGCTGGGGCTGGAACTACCCGGCGGTAACAAGCCGGAACCGCGTGACTACGCTGAGCTGCTGGAGTCGGTGGCCGACCGTCCTGATGCAGAAATGCTGCAAACCATGCTGCTGCGCTCGATGAAACAGGCGATTTACGATCCAGAAAACCGCGGTCACTTCGGTCTGGCATTACAGTCTTATGCGCACTTTACTTCGCCGATTCGTCGTTACCCTGATCTGACGCTGCACCGCGGCATTAAGTATCTGCTGGCGAAAGAGCAGGGGCATCAGGGGAATACCACCGAAACTGGCGGTTATCATTATTCGATGGAAGAGATGCTGCAACTGGGTCAGCACTGTTCGATGGCGGAACGCCGTGCCGATGAAGCGACGCGTGATGTGGCTGACTGGCTGAAGTGTGACTTTATGCTCGACCAGGTTGGCAACGTCTTTAAAGGCGTAATCTCCAGCGTCACTGGATTTGGTTTCTTCGTCCGTCTGGACGAACTGTTTATTGATGGCCTGGTTCACGTCTCTTCGCTGGACAACGACTACTATCGTTTTGACCAGGTGGGTCAACGTCTGATGGGCGAATCCAGTGGTCAGACTTATCGTCTGGGCGATCGCGTGGAAGTTCGCGTCGAAGCGGTTAATATGGACGAGCGCAAAATCGACTTTAGCCTGATCTCCAGCGAACGCGCGCCGCGTAACGTCGGTAAAACGGCGCGCGAGAAAGCGAAAAAAGGCGATACAGGCAAAAAAGGCGGCAAGCGTCGTCAGGTCGGTAAAAAGGTAAACTTTGAGCCAGACAGCGCCTTCCGCAGTGAGAAAAAAGCGAAGCCGAAAGCGGCGAAGAAAGAGGCGAGAAAAGCGAAAAAGCCCTCGGCTAAAACGCAAAAAATAGCTGCAGCGACCAAAGCGAAGCGTGCGGCGAAGAAAAAAGTGGCAGAGTGATCAATACCCTCTTTAAACAGAAGAGGGTCAGATTGCTGGCAAAATGCGCTTTGTTCATGCCGGATGCGGCGTGAACGCCTTATCCGGTCTACATAATTACGCAAATTCAATATATTGCAGGAATCATGTAGGCCTGATAAGCGTAGCGCATCAGGCAAAACGTAAACAACGAGTACATTAATGAGCGAAATGATTTACGGCATCCACGCAGTGCAGGCCCTGCTGGAGCGCGCCCCTGAACGTTTTCAGGAAGTCTTTATTTTAAAAGGCCGTGAAGATAAACGTCTGTTGCCGCTGATTCACGCCCTTGAGTCCCATGGCGTGGTTATCCAGCTGGCAAACCGCCAATATCTCGACGAGAAAAGCGACGGTGGTGTACATCAGGGGATTATCGCCCGCGTTAAGCCGGGACGTCAGTATCAGGAAAACGATCTGCCGGATCTGATCGCTTCGCTCGATCAACCTTTCCTGTTGATCCTCGACGGTGTGACCGATCCGCATAACCTCGGCGCGTGCTTGCGTAGCGCGGATGCCGCAGGTGTTCACGCCGTGATCGTGCCGAAAGATCGCTCCGCACAACTTAACGCCACGGCGAGAAAAGTCGCTTGCGGCGCAGCAGAAAGCGTTCCGCTGATTCGGGTGACTAACCTGGCGCGCACCATGCGTATGCTACAGGAAGAGAATATCTGGATCGTTGGTACGGCGGGTGAAGCAGACCATACTCTCTATCAGAGCAAAATGACCGGACGTCTGGCGCTGGTGATGGGCGCAGAAGGTGAAGGTATGCGTCGCCTGACCCGTGAACATTGCGATGAGTTGATCAGCATCCCAATGGCTGGAAGCGTTTCTTCCCTGAACGTTTCGGTTGCGACCGGAATTTGCTTATTTGAAGCGGTTCGCCAGCGCAGCTAGTTCCTCTGAATTATGAAAAGCCATCCAGATTTGGATGGTTTTTTTTCAGTGGCTGTGGCTGGAGGATGCGCGACACAACGGCATTATTCCGCGTGATGCTGATCAGTATAATGCCATTCAGGAGCGTTTGATTTCGCGCTTTAGCGAGCTTTACCCGTTAGAGTGGATGATGCGTGATGATAACGGTCCGCTGTTGCGTAAGCGCCGTGAGCAATGGGTGGAACCACTATGGAAAAGTATTTTGAGCAACAAAGGATTAATGCCGCTGTTATGGCGTTTTTTCCCTGATCACCCTAATCTTCTTGCGTCCTGGTTCGATGGCGAAAAACCGCAGATTGCCGCTGGCGAAAGCTATGTTCGTAAACCGATCTACTCGCGCGAAGGCGGTAATGTCACCATTTTTGATGGTAAAAATAATGTCATTGACCATGCAGAAGGTGACTACGCCGATGAACCGATGATCTATCAGGCGTTTCAACCGCTACCGCGATTTGGTGATAGCTACACGCTGATAACCAAAGACACCTCACGTTTTGTCCCACATTACATTGCTGGCTAAGAATGTTTTAGCAATCTCTTTCTGTCAGGAATCCGTGGCAGTGACCATACTTAGGGTGACTGCCATTGATGGAGGGAGACACAGTGCACTGGCAAACTCACACCGTTTTTAATCAACCGATACCATTAAATAACAGCAATTTATATCTGTCAGATGGCGCGCTTTGCGAAGCGGTAACGCGTGAAGGCGCGAGCTGGGATAGCGATTTTCTTGCCAGTATTGGCCAGCAATTAGGGACGGCTGAATCCCTTGAATTGGGGCGGCTGGCGAATGTGAATCCGCCAGAGTTGTTACGCTACGACGCCCAGGGACGCCGTCTGGACGATGTTCGTTTTCATCCCGCATGGCACCTGCTGATGCAGGCGTTATGTACTAATCGGGTGCACAATCTGGCCTGGGAAGAAGATGTTCGCTCCGGCGCATTTGTGGCGCGGGCGGCGCGTTTTATGTTGCACGCGCAAGTTGAGGCCGGATCGTTATGTCCGATAACCATGACCTTTGCCGCCACGCCATTGTTGTTACAGATGCTGCCAGCGCCGTTTCAGGACTGGACCACGCCGCTGTTGAGCGATCGCTACGACTCCCACTTATTGCCCGGCGGACAAAAACGCGGTCTGTTGATTGGCATGGGTATGACGGAAAAGCAGGGCGGCTCAGATGTGATGAGTAATACCACTCGCGCGGAGCGTCTGGATGATGGTTCTTATCGACTGGTGGGGCATAAATGGTTTTTCTCGGTGCCGCAAAGTGATGCGCATCTGGTGCTGGCGCAAACCACGGGTGGCTTGTCCTGTTTTTTTGTGCCGCGATTTTTGCCTGACGGGCAACGCAACGCGATTCGCCTGGAACGGCTGAAAGATAAGCTGGGCAATCGCTCCAACGCCAGCTGCGAAGTGGAGTTTCAGGATGCCATCGGCTGGTTACTGGGTCAGGAAGGTGAAGGAATTCGCCTGATCCTGAAAATGGGCGGGATGACGCGTTTTGATTGTGCCCTGGGTAGCCATGCCATGATGCGCCGCGCGTTTTCGCTGGCGGTTTATCATACTCATCAACGTCATGTATTTGGCAAGTCGTTAATTGAACAACCTCTAATGCGTCATGTCTTAAGTCGCATGGCGCTCCAGCTTGAAGGACAAACTGCGCTGCTGTTTCGTCTGGCGCGGGCGTGGGATCGGCGTGCCGATGCTAAAGAAGCCCTGTGGGCGCGCTTATTTACGCCTGCGGCGAAGTTTGTAATCTGCAAAAGCGGTATCCCGTTTGTCGCGGAAGTGATGGAAGCGCTTGGTGGTATTGGTTATTGCGAGGAGAGTGAGTTGCCGCGGCTGTACCGGGAAATGCCGGTGAACAGTATCTGGGAAGGTTCCGGCAACATTATGTGTCTGGATGTTCTGCGCGTTCTTAACAAACAAGTGGGCGTATACGATTTATTGACGGAAGCATTTATGGAAGTGAAAGGGCAGGATCGCTATTTTGATCGCGCGGTTCGTCGTTTGCAGCAACAATTGCGCAAACCGGCTGAAGAACTGGGGCGAGAGATCACTCATCAGCTATTCTTACTGGGCTGTGGTGCGCAAATGTTGAAATATGCCTCTCCGCCAATGGCGCAGGCGTGGTGTCAGATGATGTTTGATACGCGCGGTGGCGTGCGATTGTCAGAGCAGATCCAGAATGATTTATTGCTGCGGGCGACAGGCGGCGTGTGTTTGTAAGTGTCAACGCTGGCACGTCTTCTCATGCCTACAGCAGTATTCTGTACTAATGCCATGAAATTTCAGGATCTGTAGGCCGGATAAGGCGCTTGCGCCGCATCCGGCATTGTTCGCAGTTGATGACACTTACGCATACAGTATCGCCTGTACGCGCCAGTTATCAGGCTGCTGGTCTTCATACATGGTAATAATGCGATACCATGATGCGCCTTGTTCATCGGCTTTTAACGCCACGATACGTTCCACATCCTGCGGATCCCCTGAAATATTGCTAACCGAGATCTGACCTATTTCATTCAGGCCCGTCACGCAGTCAGCACTGGCGAATTCGGCAGACTGTGCCATGGCGCTCGCGGGATAAGTCACTAATTGCAGCGAGGGTGAGGCAAGTAATTGTTTCATCGTCAGCTCCATTTTTCGTTTCCCCGCATGTTGCAGGGCATTCCATCGCGGTAATAAACGCCCGGGCTTCCCGCCGGTAGTTTATTGTGCACAGGTAAACGCATAGGGACGCAAAGCAATGTAAAGCTGACTATGTAAGTTGTCTGATTTATTTACGATATAAAATGGCTTGTGAATACCACTGTCCTGTCACGATGGTTTCGTCCACCATGACGACAACGTAATAATCAGCTTTGGCTGCGGCAGCTTTCGCTCTGATTTCTGCTAATGCGTCATCTGGAGAACCTCGAACCATCGTGGTTACCGTACCTATTCGCTGTAGCCCTTGCGTCTGGTCGCGGCGAATTTCTTGCGGATGGTCCGTTACTGGCGGTGCTGGCTGTGGCGTACCTTGCAGTGCGCTACAGGCACTTAACATCAATACCAATAATAAACTGGTAAACCGGTAAATAACGCTATTACGTTTCCTGCTAACCATAGTGTAGTGCCTTATTAATTTAACTTTGGGGGAATGTTCCCGAATTGTTACCTGGTACGCGATTTTCGAATGAGAACGTGGCGAAAGCGTAACCTATATCTCAACATTATGAATCAATACTGTCGGCAGAAACTTGTACTAAGGATTTCTTCATGTCATACCAGACTAAAAGGAGAGACAGATGATTGAATTAGAATCACGAGTACTGGCAGATATTCCTGTTCTTCATGCTTGTCCTGCCGGGCAAAAAGAGACACCGCTACCATGTGTGATTTTTTATCACGGCTTTACTTCATCCAGCCTGGTTTATAGCTATTTTGCTGTCGCACTGGCGCAGGCTGGCTTACGGGTAATAATGCCGGATGCGCCCGATCATGGTATCCGTTTTAGTGGTGATGCATCGCGACGACTCAAACAATTCTGGCAAATTTTGCTGCAAAATATGCATGAGTTCACTGCGTTACGTGCGGCAATTATTGAAGAAAACTTGCTGCTTGATGAACGTCTGGCGGTCGGTGGCGCGTCGATGGGAGCGATGACGGCGCTTGGGATTGCAGCTTGCTATCCATCTGTGAAATGTACTGCCAGTATGATGGGATCTGGCTATTTCACATCGCTTGCCCGTTCTCTGTTTCCACCGTTGCAGCCTGAAACGCCAGCACAGCAAAATGAATTTAATAACATTATTGCTCCACTGGCAGAGTGGGAAGCGACAAACCGCCTGGACGAACTGGGAAGCAGGCCACTGCTGTTATGGCATGGCCTTGACGATGATGTTGTGCCTGCCGAGGAATCACTACGTTTGCAGCAGGCATTAAGAGAAACGGGACGAGATAAACAATTGACCTGTTCGTGGCAGCCAGGCGTACGTCACCGCATTACGCCTGAAGCGCTGGAGGCTGCTGTGATATTTTTCCGCCAGTATCTTTAAACGCGCAGAATGCTGACCCCTTGCGCTTCCAGTTGTTGCAGGATTTCCGGGTTAGCATTTTTGCCGGTGATCAACATATCGATTTGATCGGCGCGGCTAAAGAGCATACCCGCGCGTTCACCAATCTTGCTGCTATCGACCAGTACGACCAGTTTTCCTACCACGCTCAGCATCTTCTGTTCTGCCATCGCCGTCAGCATATCGGTTTTATACAACCCTTCAGCGGTCAACCCTTTGCCGCTGGTGAACATCCAGTGCCCGGCGTAGAGGCTATTTTCGCTACCCTGCGGACTTAAAGTGATGGACTGACTTTTGTTGTATTGCCCGCCCATGATGATCACGCTGTCGTGTTCCTGATCGATCAGATAATTCGCCAACGGTAGATAATTAGTGATGATTTGCACTGGCTTGCCGCACATTTCTCGCCCGAGCAGGAACGCAGTAGAACCGCAGTTGATGACCACGCTTTCGCCCGGATTCACCAGTTGTGAAGCTGTTTTGGCGATACGAACTTTTTCGTCGTGGTTTTGCGCCTGGTGTAGATTCATTGGCGTCCAGCGCGGGCGCTGTTGAGTAATGGCTTCTGCGCCGTTGCGCACTTTTTTCAGTTTGCCGCTTTCGTCGAGTTTATTGATGTCGCGTCGCGCGGTAGCAGGCGAAATCCCCAGACGCTCAACGACTTTCTCTACGGTCACAAAGCCCAATTGTGCGAGCATTTCCAGGAGGATTTGATGTCTTTGTGCTTCAGTCATGAGCTATTCCGATAAAATTTGATTTTTTTAGATGATATTTGAAATAGCCAGGAAATACTACGCCGGATAGCGCCGTGCTACCCGGCATAAACAACAAATTACAGGAACGATTTGAACGGCAGATCCGGTTCAATGGTGAAGCAATCATCGAAACCACGCGGATAGTGATACTCGAAGTTATCTTTATCTAACGGCCAGGTAAATTTGCCGCCAACCTGCCAGATAAACGGCTTGAAGCCATATTTCAGACGATCTTTTTTCATCTCCCACAGCACGCGGATCTCTTGCGGATCGGCCTGGAAGTTTGACCAGATATCGTGATGGAATGGGATCACCACTTTCGTATTCAGCGCTTCTGCCATGCGCAGGATATCGGCGCTGGTCATTTTGTCAGTAATACCGCGCGGGTTTTCACCGTAAGATCCTAAAGCCACGTCGATCTGATGTTCGTTGCCATGTTTCGCGTAGTAGTTGGAATAGTGAGAGTCGCCACTGTGATACAGGGAGCCGCCTGGCGTTTTGAACAGATAGTTCACTGCGCGATCGTCCATGCCATCCGGCAGGACGCCAGCCGCTTTTTGATCCGCAGGCAGGGTGATCAATGCAGTACGGTCAAATGCGTCAAGTGCATGAATTTCGATATCTTTCACTTTAACCACATCGCCGGGTTTCACCACGATGCAGCGTTCTTTCGGTACGCCCCAGCCAATCCACAGATCCACGCAGGTTTTCGGACCGATGAACGGTACGTCGTCAGCGCAGTTTTGCATCACGGCGGCAGCAACGTTCACGTCAATATGATCATTGTGATCGTGAGTAGCCAGTACGGCGTCGATCTGGCGAATCGCAAATGGATCAAGGACAAACGGTGTAGTACGCAGGTTTGGTTGCAGTTTTTTCACGCCGGCCATGCGTTGCATCTGATGGCCCTGTTTCATCAGCGGGTTACCGTGACTTTGTTTGCCGGTGCCGCACCAGAAATCGACGCACACATTGGTGCCGCCTTCTGATTTCAACCAGATCCCGGTACAACCGAGCCACCACATCGCAAATGTGCCTGGTGCAACCTGCTCCTGTTCAATTTCTTCGTTCAGCCAGCTACCCCACTCCGGGAAGGTGCTCAGGATCCAGGATTCACGGGTGATACTTTTCACTTTACTCATCGCCATTTACCTTCATGGTTGTTCAATTTGAATCAGTTTATGATTTGTTTTGATTAATCCTGACACTGTTTTTTCAGGAAGGCAATGACCGTTTTTTGGGTTTTTGCCAGAAGAGTTGTTGCTGATTTTGGGCAATGTAAGATTTAATGGAGTAGGAAAAATGTTTAACTAAATGAATTTAAATGAATAAATTTGACGTTGTGTGAGTTCCATACTTTTACGATGGAATTATTTGCGTGTCGCGTCACAATTAATCATATTTAATCTTGTTGTGATTACTTCTGAAAATTAGAGTGAGGGCACAACATTCTGGGTGTGCGGAATACTCAGCTACCTCTTCTTCAGGAGATCGTGATGGAGATCCTCTACAGCATCTTTACCGTGTTTTTTAACCAGGTCATGACCAATGCCCCATTACTGCTGGGTATTGTGACCTGTCTGGGTTACATCCTGCTGCGCAAAAGTGTCAGCGTTATTATCAAAGGTACGATAAAAACCATTATCGGTTTCATGTTGTTACAGGCGGGATCTGGGATCCTGACCAGCACCTTCAAACCGGTGGTGGCGAAAATGTCGGAAGTTTACGGCATCAACGGCGCTATCTCAGATACTTATGCATCAATGATGGCAACCATTGAGCGTATGGGCGACGCCTATAGCTGGGTAGGTTATGCAGTGCTGTTGGCACTGGCGCTGAATATCTGTTACGTGCTGTTGCGTCGTATTACTGGTATTCGCACCATTATGCTGACGGGCCATATCATGTTCCAGCAAGCGGGGCTTATCGCCGTCACGCTGTTTATTTTTGGCTACTCCATGTGGACAACCATTATCTGCACCGCAGTTTTGGTTTCACTCTACTGGGGGATTACCTCCAACATGATGTACAAGCCGACTCAGGAAGTGACGGATGGCTGCGGTTTCTCCATTGGTCACCAGCAGCAATTTGCTTCGTGGATCGCTTATAAAATTGCGCCTTACCTGGGAAAAAAAGAGGAAAGCGTTGAAGATCTCAAACTGCCGGGCTGGCTGAATATTTTCCATGACAATATCGTCTCCACGGCGATTGTGATGACCATTTTCTTTGGCGCCATCCTGCTCTCGTTCGGTATTGATACCGTTCAGGCGATGGCAGGCAAAGTGCACTGGACTATCTATATCCTGCAAACGGGTTTCTCCTTTGCGGTCGCGATCTTCATCATTACTCAGGGCGTACGCATGTTTGTGGCGGAACTCTCTGAAGCGTTCAACGGTATTTCCCAGCGTCTTATCCCCGGCGCGGTTCTGGCGATTGACTGTGCGGCAATTTATAGCTTCGCGCCGAACGCCGTAGTCTGGGGCTTTATGTGGGGCACTATCGGGCAGCTAATTGCGGTCGGTATCCTGGTCGCTTGCGGCTCTTCCATTCTGATTATTCCTGGCTTTATCCCGATGTTCTTCTCCAACGCCACCATTGGTGTATTCGCTAATCATTTCGGCGGCTGGCGGGCGGCGATCAAGATTTGTCTGGTGATGGGGATGATCGAAATCTTTGGCTGTGTCTGGGCGGTGAAACTCACTGGTATGAGTGCCTGGATGGGCATGGCGGACTGGTCAATTCTGGCTCCGCCGATGATGCAGGGCTTCTTCTCCGTCGGTATTGCCTTTATGGCCGTCATCATCGTTATTGCCCTGGCGTATATGTTCTTCGCTGGTCGCGCGCTGCGTGCAGAAGAAGAGGCAGAAAAACAACTGGCAGAGCATTCTGCTTAACAAGGAGTTTTGATTATGACCGTACGTATTCTGGCTGTGTGTGGCAACGGACAAGGCAGTTCCATGATCATGAAAATGAAAGTGGACCAGTTTTTAACCCAATCAAACATTGACCACACGGTAAATAGCTGCGCGGTTGGCGAGTACAAAAGCGAGTTGAGTGGTGCGGATATCATCATCGCTTCTACCCATATTGCAGGCGAAATCACTGTGACCGGCAACAAATATGTGGTGGGGGTGCGCAACATGCTCTCGCCTGCTGACTTTGGTCCAAAACTGCTGGAAGTGATCAAAGAGCATTTCCCGCAGGACGTGAAGTAAGGACGCGCCATGAAATTACGTGATTCGCTGGCTGAAAATAAATCCATCCGTCTGCAGGCCGAAGCTGAAACCTGGCAGGAGGCGGTAAAAATCGGCGTTGACCTGCTGGTGGCGGCAGATGTGGTAGAGCCACGTTATTACCAGGCGATTCTGGATGGCGTTGAACAGTTCGGCCCTTATTTCGTTATCGCTCCGGGGCTGGCGATGCCGCACGGACGGCCAGAAGAGGGAGTCAAAAAAACTGGATTTGCTCTCGTCACGCTGAAAAAACCGCTGACGTTCAACCACGATGATAACGACCCCGTGGACATCCTCATCACCATGGCGGCGGTCGATGCCAACACGCATCAGGAAGTGGGCATCATGCAGATCGTCAATCTGTTTGAAGATGAAGAGAATTTTGACCGTTTGCGCGCCTGCCGCACCGAGCAAGAAGTGCTTGATTTAATTGACCGCACCAACGCGGCTGCTTAAGAAGGAATTGAACATGTCATTACCAATGCTGCAAGTCGCGCTGGACAACCAAACGATGTCTCACGCGTATGAAACCACACGTCTGATCGCCGAAGAAGTCGATATTATCGAAGTGGGAACCATCCTTTGTATGGGGGAAGGCGTGCGTGCGGTTCGCGATCTGAAAGCGCTCTATCCGCACAAAATCGTACTGGCTGATGCCAAAATCGCTGATGCGGGAAAAATTCTTTCTCGCATGTGTTTTGGAGCCAATGCGGATTGGGTCACTGTGATTTGTTGCGCGGATATCAACACCGCGAAAGGTGCACTGGAAGTCGCCCATGAATTTAAAGGCGATGTACAGATTGAACTGACAGGGTTCTGGACATGGGAACAGGCGCAGGCGTGGCGCGAAGCGGGTATTCAGCAGGTGGTTTATCATCGCAGCCGCGATGCGCAGGCGGCGGGTGTGGGTTGGGGCGAGGCGGATATTACGGCTATTAAGCGTCTTTCTGATATGGGTTTCAAAGTCACCATTACTGGTGGTCTGGCGCTGGAAGATCTGCCGCTGTTCAAAGGGATTCCGATTCACGTCTTTATTGCGGGTCGCAGCATCCGTGATGCGGCATCTCCGGTCGAAGCCGCACGTCAGTTCAAACGCTCCATCGCTGAATTGTGGGGCTAAGGAGCGGATATGTTGTCTAAACAAATCCCGCTTGGCATCTACGAAAAAGCGCTCCCCGCCGGGGAGTGCTGGCTGGAACGGCTGCAACTGGCAAAAACGTTAGGCTTCGATTTTGTTGAGATGTCGGTAGATGAAACTGATGAGCGCCTTTCGCGCCTCGACTGGAGCCGCGAGCAGCGTCTGGCGCTGGTAAGCGCCATTGTCGAAACTGGCGTGCGCGTGCCGTCTATGTGCCTTTCCGCCCATCGCCGTTTCCCGCTGGGCAGCGAAGATGACGCGGTGCGGGCACAGGGGCTGGAGATTATGCGTAAAGCCATTCAGTTCGCCCAGGACGTTGGCATTCGCGTGATCCAGTTGGCGGGCTATGACGTTTACTATCAGGAAGCCAATAACGAAACGCGTCGTCGTTTCCGTGACGGCCTGAAAGAGAGCGTTGAGATGGCAAGCCGCGCGCAGGTGACGCTGGCGATGGAGATCATGGATTACCCATTGATGAACTCCATCAGCAAGGCGCTGGGCTATGCGCACTATCTCAACAACCCGTGGTTCCAGCTCTACCCGGATATCGGCAACCTGTCGGCGTGGGACAACGACGTGCAGATGGAGTTGCAGGCCGGAATCGGGCATATCGTCGCGGTACATGTGAAAGACACCAAACCTGGCGTCTTCAAAAACGTGCCGTTTGGCGAAGGTGTTGTGGATTTTGAACGTTGCTTCGAAACGCTCAAACAGAGTGGCTATTGCGGGCCGTACCTGATTGAGATGTGGAGCGAAACGGCGGAAGACCCGGCGGCAGAAGTAGCGAAAGCGCGTGATTGGGTGAAAGCGCGCATGGCCAAAGCAGGCATGGTGGAGGCGGCATAATGCAAAAGCTGAAACAGCAGGTGTTTGAAGCCAATATGGATCTGCCGCGTTACGGGCTGGTGACCTTTACCTGGGGCAACGTCAGCGCCATTGACCGCGAACGCGGGCTGGTGGTGATCAAGCCCAGCGGCGTCGCTTATGAAACCATGAAAGCGGACGATATGGTGGTGGTTGATATGGGCGGTAAGGTGGTGGACGGGGAGTATCGTCCGTCTTCCGACACTGCGACGCATCTCGAACTCTACCGTCGTTATCCGTCGCTTGGCGGCATTGTCCATACCCACTCCACTCATGCCACCGCGTGGGCGCAGGCGGGGCTGGCGATCCCGGCGTTAGGCACCACGCACGCCGACTACTTCTTTGGTGATATCCCGTGTACGCGCGGATTAAGCGAAGAAGAGGTGCAGGGCGAGTATGAACTGAACACCGGCAAAGTGATTATCGAAACGCTGGGCGATGCCGAGCCGCTGCATACGCCGGGAATTGTGGTGTATCAGCACGGGCCATTTGCCTGGGGGAAAGATGCCCACGACGCGGTGCATAACGCGGTAGTGATGGAGGAAGTGGCGAAGATGGCGTGGATTGCGCGCAGTATTAACCCACAACTCAATCACATCGACAGCTACCTCATGAATAAACACTTCATGCGTAAGCATGGTCCCAACGCCTATTACGGGCAGAAGTAAGCAGTGCGCCCCGGAATTATTACCTCCTGCGGGATGTAATTGGTCTGATTCCGGGGCCTCTTCAGTTAAAAAATCGTATAAACAACAGGGGTTTTTATGGCTATCAACGGATTGTTTGTCAGAACGGATCCGCAGCGTCGCCGTTATGGCGTTGCGTTACTTGTGGGTGTACTTTCAGGAATTATTTCAGCATTTGTTAAATGGGGCGCGGAAGTTCCCTTGCCACCGCGCACATTTTCCGGTGGCCGCGATGAGTTTAATCCGCCGTATATCTTTCTACGGGATTATTTAGGTATCGACCCAACCCAAACTGTGTATACATTCTCGGAACATATTATCAACCCGGTGATGGTGACGCATATCATCTTCTCACTGGTTTTTGCGATAGGGTATTGTGTGGTCGCGGAAATTTTCCCGAAAGTGAAATTATGGCAGGGGATATTAGCAGGGCTTATTGTGACAGTGGCAGTCCACGGTATATTTTGCCCGGCGCTGAATTTAACGCCGCCGCTCACTCAATTGCCTTTTGACGAATATGCATCTGAAATCCTTGGGCACATTTTCTGGTTCTGGATAATAGAAATTATGCGCCGCGACTTACGTAATCGCATTACTCACGAGCCGGATCCGGAAGTCGCTATTCGTTGAATGGCGCATAAAAAAGCCCCCTGGGAAGGGGGCAAAGCAAACTATGGCAATGTTTCGTTGGTTATACCTGGTGCTAGCGATAAATATCCGCGCTGGCGTGCATATTGCCGTTACTCCCCGGTTCCCGCATCAGAATCGGATGGTAGTACGTTGCGCCCTGCGCATCTGTCTCTTCATTTAATGCCTGACGTGCTTCGCTTTCAGTGGCAAAATTATGATTAATATAAATCACGCCTAAGCTCTGTACGTCGTCCATATTTCTGGCCTGGTGGTTATTAATTTCAATGGCTGCCCATGTATTTGCACTTAGCAAAAGCACAGCCAGAAGGGCTAAAACACGGCTGAACATAGATACCTCCTCGACGGCTGACTTTGTGTGCTCTCCTCTGTGATGATCTTCTGATTTAATTTTAATCAATGATAAAGAAGTTGATGGTGACCATTTCTGATGCAGTTGTTCAAAAAAACACCATGATGAAGTGTGATGAACTTCAAATCAGCGTGTTAGTACGATTTGGTGAAAGATGAGATTTATTTGTCGGCTGGCCTTGAGTTTAGCGGGGTATGTCAGTACTATAACGCGTCATTTTTCAGCCGACCTTTAACACGTTCCTTGCCTCCCCGGGATTCGGCTGACCCAGACAGGAGGCTGAATAATCCGTAAGGAGCAATTCGATGCGTCATTACGAAATCGTTTTTATGGTCCATCCTGACCAGAGCGAACAGGTTCCGGGCATGATCGAGCGCTACACTGCTGCCATCACTGGTGCAGAAGGCAAGATCCACCGTCTGGAAGACTGGGGCCGCCGTCAGCTGGCTTACCCGATCAACAAACTGCACAAAGCACACTACGTTCTGATGAACGTTGAAGCTCCGCAGGAAGTGATCGATGAGCTGGAAACTACCTTCCGCTTCAACGATGCCGTTATCCGCAGCATGGTTATGCGTACCAAGCACGCTGTTACCGAAGCATCTCCGATGGTTAAAGCGAAAGACGAGCGCCGTGAGCGTCGCGATGATTTCGCAAACGAAACCGCTGATGATGCTGAAGCTGGGGATTCTGAAGAGTAATTTCTGATGACCAACCGTCTGGTGTTGTCCGGCACCGTGTGCAGGACTCCCCTTCGAAAGGTCAGTCCATCAGGAATTCCTCACTGCCAGTTCGTGCTTGAGCATCGTTCTGTGCAGGAGGAGGCCGGTTTTCACCGGCAGGCGTGGTGCCAAATGCCCGTTATTGTTAGCGGACACGAAAACCAGGCCATTACTCACAGTATAACGGTCGGCAGTCGCATAACCGTTCAGGGGTTCATTTCATGCCACAAGGCAAAGAACGGACTGAGCAAAATGGTTTTGCATGCCGAGCAGATTGAATTGATAGATTCTGGAGACTAGCCATATGGCACGTTATTTCCGTCGTCGCAAGTTCTGCCGTTTCACCGCGGAAGGCGTTCAAGAGATCGACTATAAAGATATCGCTACGCTGAAAAACTACATCACCGAAAGCGGTAAGATTGTCCCAAGCCGTATCACCGGTACCCGTGCAAAATACCAGCGTCAGCTGGCTCGCGCTATCAAACGCGCTCGCTACCTGTCCCTGCTGCCGTACACTGATCGCCATCAGTAATCGGTCACGGTCCATTAATACGACTTTGAGAGGATAAGGTAATGCAAGTTATTCTGCTTGATAAAGTAGCAAACCTGGGTAGCCTGGGTGATCAGGTAAACGTTAAAGCGGGCTATGCTCGTAACTTCCTGGTACCACAGGGTAAAGCTGTTCCAGCTACCAAGAAAAACATTGAATTCTTCGAAGCACGTCGCGCTGAACTGGAAGCTAAACTGGCTGAAGTTCTGGCAGCAGCTAATGCTCGCGCTGAGAAAATCAATGCACTGGAAACTGTTACCATCGCGTCTAAAGCTGGCGACGAAGGTAAACTGTTCGGTTCCATCGGTACTCGCGACATCGCTGACGCTGTAACTGCAGCTGGCGTTGAAGTGGCTAAGAGCGAAGTTCGTCTGCCGAACGGCGTTCTGCGTACCACTGGCGAACACGAAGTGAGCTTCCAGGTTCACAGCGAAGTATTCGCGAAAGTGATCGTAAACGTAGTAGCTGAATAATTCGTTATTCAACGAGACGTAAAAACGCCGACCAATGGTCGGCGTTTTGCTTTTGTAGCGAAAGCGTTACAACTGGTAGTATAACGCTCTGATATCTATTAATTAGCTTGTTGCCAGCTGTACTTGTGGTTCTTCATCTTTAACTTTGATAAGCGTCCACAGTGCAGTGGCACCAATAATGTCAAAGAAAGCCAGCGCAATAAAGAACAGTGCGAAGCCGATAATGTGAACGAATGCCCCGATGAACAGGTTGAAAATCAACTGACCGCTCCATGCACAGGCTCCAGCCATACCCACAGCGGTAGCCACTTCGTCTTTTTTGAACAGATCGCCGCCCAGAGTTGCTGCAACAGTAGAAAGACATTGATGCGAGAACGCGCCAATACTAATCAATAACACAGCAATGTAGGGATTTTCTACAATACTCACCAGACCAATAGTCATCATAATAACGGCTGCGATAGTGAAGGTTATTCTTCGTGAGTTAATTAAACTCACGCCGCGATCGTGGAAGAACTTCGCGACAAAACCACTGGCTAAACAGCCGAGATCGCCCAGCAGGAAAGGTAGCCAGACGAACATGGCAATTTCTTTCAGGCTAAAATGCAGCGTTTCGACGAAGAAAATTGGCACCCAGAAGTTAATGGTTCCCCATGCCGGGTCAGCGAGAAAACGCGCGATGCCAATCCCCCAGAAATTACGTTGGCTGAGGATATGCTTGATTGAGGTTTTTTCTTTCTTATCTGTTTTAAGATGCTGTTCTTGCCCAGATTCAATATAGTGGCGCTCTTCATCAGAAAGGCGTTTAGCATCTTTTGGATCTTTATAACAAAAGAACCAAAATAAAGCCGCGAGTAAAGCAAGGCTACCTGAGACAATAAACGCAAATTGCCAGCTATGAAACATAATGCACCAGGCAATCAACGGTGGAGCAAGCATCGCGCCGAGTGAGGTGCCCATATTGAAAACACCTGTCGCCACGCCACGCTCTTTTGCCGGGAACCATGTAGATGCTGTTTTAACACCCGCTGGAATTGCTGACGCTTCGCTGAAACCCATCAGGGCACGCATAAATGCCAGACCTGACCATGTTCCGGTCAGTGCATGGCCCATTGTCGCCAGGCCCCAAATTGCGGCACATATCGCAAAACTTAACTTCAGACCCACGGTATCAATAAAGAAGCCCATTACCGGTTGCCCTAATGTATAGGCCAACTGGAATGCACTGACAATCCATGAATATTGCTCTTTGGTTATTCCGGTTGTCTCCATAATAGTTGGAGCCGCAATACCTAACGCCGTTCTGTCCAGATAATTGATTACAGTGATAAAGCATACGAGGGAAATCATATGCCACCGGTAATTCTTTATTTTATTCATGTTTAAACCTTTTAATTATATTAATAAACCCTGGTTGTTGGTATTTCCGTGTAATAGGTAATAAAAAATAGGTACAGAGGAAATATTGAAAATTATTGTGTGTAAATTTCTCCCTTTAAAAAGTCTGACCAGTTTTTTTCAAAGTAAATACCGTTAATATACGGTTGCATACGTAAAGACTTCATTTCGGTAATAAAAGAACCTTGCGAATATTGAATCGTTAATCTGTGATTTTTGTCCTCAGCAAGTTCAGAGCGAAAACGCCGTTCTTCTTTTGCGCCGCGACGAGTTTGTGGTAGGCATTTGCCTTGTGGATCAATAATCATCCTTGCACCACGACTGCCACCACCTGCATCAATATAATGCGTCAATTGTGTTAATACGGCAGCCGAAGTAAGAGACATATGCCGCCACATAAACAGTTCGGCAATTTCCCCCACATGGCGGATCGATAAACCATTTTGTTGGACGAATTCACTTAGTAGCAGAGCGTCGCGGTTGGCGTGACGAACTTTATTGGCATGACAAATAAATCCAGCGTAATCAGACATTCGTGCCTGGATTTTTTCTTTCACCGTCGCCAGTGCCATTCCGTTCTCGTTTGCCAGCGCCTGAGTAATGATCTCTCTGACAGTAGACAACGGCGAGGCTGCCAGTTGTGCAATGTCCCCATTAACAGGCCGCTTTTGTGTGCAACCAATAAAACGCGCCAGACGAACAGCAAAAACCTGTCCGGCATTCAGTGCTGCGCCACCAGGTCGGGTAACGCCGTGAGTTCCGGCCACTTCTCCCACCGTAAAACAACCGGGCAGGGAGGTTTGCCCCCAGATATCCACCTCAATGCCGCCATTCATGTGCTGATTGTTCATCGCGAATTGCAATGGCTGTGCGGTGAGATCGTAACCGTGCATCTTATACAGCGAGATAGACAGCGGATTCATTCGTTGCAGGCGTTCGATGGGTGATTGCGCCAGTGCGTCGTTATTTTCCAGATACGCGCGAACGTCGTCGTCCAGTCGCTCTAATGAGAACGGCAAATCACCTGGCACTGTTTCAGAATTGCGATTGAAATCCATAAAAACCTGGCGACCACGTTGTTGTTCCTGCGCTACCGCCATATCCAGCAAGCTTGAACCAAAATCCATCACTCGTGTGGCGTGGAACGGCCACTGATAGCCTTTACGGAAGATGTTTGAAGCCAGTTCCTGGGTGGTGCGATAGTCATCCGCGAGGAAGTTATACTCGTTGCCCTCGGTATCTACGGAATAGATATATGGGATCACCTGTACATAGGTGCCGGACAAATTCCACGGAAACGTGCTGCGCGGCGTGCCAATACCAAACTGGCTTTCGGTCAGATTGGTTAGCGTCAAACCTTCCTCCAGTGCCAGTCCCAGCGAGCCGAAACATTTATGTGGATAAACACTGTCACGATAAAGTTCGCCTGGTCCGCCCGTTGCCAGTACCACATTGGGCGTAGTCACAATTGCCAGCCCCCACGGGTTATGGGTGCGGGAACCAGTTGCGAGAATAGCTCCTGCCACGCGATCTTCGCCATTCTCTCCGCACTGATGCAGGAGCTTAATCACCGTTGCACTGGTCAGTAGTGGAATGGCGAGGCGCTGTACTTCTTCCAACAGCACTTTCACCATTAACCTTGAGGTACGCGGCCCACACGAGGTTGCACGCCCGGCTTCGTCATGGTCGGTTTGATAACGAAGAATCGCGCCATAGCGATCTTCCGGTAACTCCAGACCAAGATATTGCAACCCGCCAAGAGTGTGCAGAGAACCGACCGCCTCGACATAAGCGGTGTCGTGATCCATCGCCCCACCACTCGCCAGTGCCTCTGCCAGTTTGGTGAAGTTGTCACCGTTGCCCGCGGTAGCGGCGGTAAACAGTGTTTGTTTATCGGAGCCAGAACATGCCGATGTCCCCATATATAACCCGGCGGTGGCGATCAGCACATTTTGCTGACGACGCTTTAGTTCGACAGCCGCTCGTAGTCCGGCAGCGCCGCTACCAACCACCAGGGTATCAACTTGCCAGAGTGGATAATCTACACCGTCCACCGTAACAATCACGGTTGGCTCTGCCTGCGCAAAACCCTTTGGGAAAGTGACATGCGTCAGCGAATCGAGGATGGTGTCATCAAGCTGGCTCATGCATCCTCCATTGGCGTAAACAGGCTGCTTTCCATCAGATGTGGTTGCCTGATAATCGGACGGAAGGCCATGAACGGTAGAATGTCGCGGTCAATGTCCACGCCAGGGGCGATCTCAATTAATTCAACGCCTTCTGTCGTTAACCGGAATACTGCACGTTCGGTGATGTACAGCACTTCCTGACCGCTTTGCTGTGCGTAGGCGGCGCTAAAGGTGATTTTTTCCACCTGGGTAACCAGTTTAGGGATTTGACCTGACTGGGCGATATGCAAGCCATCTGGCGTTACATCAATCTTGCTGCCTTTGGCGTCAAACGTACCGCAGAACACCACTTTACGGGCGTTTTGCGCAATTTCGAGAAATCCGCCAGGGCCGATCAGATTGCCATTGAGATGTGAGACGTTGACATTACCGTGCTGATCCATCTCGCCCATGCCGAGGAAAGTAATGTCGATGCCGCCACCGCTGTAGAACTCGAATTGATCGAGTGATGGAATAATGGCATCGGCGTTACGGGCACAACCAAACAGGGCATCATCCAGCATCATACCGTTATGTACGCCCTGTTCTACGCTCAGCCATAAACTTTGATAAGGCACGCCTTCGCGCAGCGCAACCCCAGGAATACCGCCTGGAATACCGAAACCAAAGTTGGTTGAAGCGCCAGCCACCAGTTCGCGTGCTGCCCGGCGAGCAATCAGGCGACGCACCGGATGACTGACGAGTTCGATAGCGTCGTTAGAGCTCAGACGGCGATGCTGACCGCTGATGGTCAGGTCGTAACCGCCAAGATAGGTTTGCGGTTGTTCGCGGTGTTCAACGATACCATCGACCAGAATCCCCGGTAGCTTGACCTTGCGAGGTTCAATGGCGCCAGCTTCCAGCACATCGCGGACCTGTACGAATACTTTGCCGCCGCTGTTGTGTGCTGCCAGCGCCATCGAATAGCTATCCATATCAATAGCTTCTTCTTCGAGGCTGACGTTGCCACGCGGATCGGCATAAGTGCCGCGTAAAATGGCGTAATCCACTTTGAATGGGCGATAGCGGAGTTTGGTTTCACCATCAATTTCAATCAGTTCTACCAGATCGTCGATGGTGCATTCATTCGACTTTCCGCCGCCATTGCGCGGATCAACAAACGATCCCAGCCCAACGTGGGTAAACAGCCCTGGACGTCCGGCGCCGATTTCCCGCAGCAACGCCTGAATCACGCCGCCCGGGAAGCAGTAGGCTTCAATGGCATTGTTTTTCACCAGTTCCTGCATTTTGGGTGACCAGGTAAAGTGCCCGGCAATGATGCGTTTGAGCATATCTGCATGAGCGAAGCGGTTCGTACCTTTGCTGTCGCGATCGCCAATACCCAAAGAATGGATCAGCGTCAGGTCACGCGGGTGTCCGGTTTGTAGAAAACGAGCTTCAATAGCTGCCAGAATATGGTCAGCTTCCACCATGCCGCCGCCGTTACCGCTAATGGCAATGGTTGCGCCGTCCTGAATTTGCGCCGCCAGTGCCTCGGCGGTTGATATCTTACGCATACAATTTCCTTATTGATTATGGAAGCTTACGCTGCTTTTTTCGGCAAATGCGCGCGTCGCCTGCTGGCAATCCTGAGTAGCGGACATTAACCCTGCCAGTAACTGGTGGGAGTAATCGGCGTGTTTATTTTCCAGCGCCAGAATCAGTTGCTTGATGTGTGCCAGCGCCACCGGACCACATTTTTCCAGCTGGGCGAACTGGTTCGCCATCCAGCTTTCCACCTGTTCTTTTTCCACCACTTCATCAATTAAATTCGCTGCCTGAGCTTCCTGCGCCGTCAGGCGTTTACCCAGCATCAGCATCTGGCGACCAACCACCGGGCCAACCTGATTAAGCACGCGCTCAATGCCCATCCAGCCTGGCACCATGCCGAGGATCACTTCAGGATTAGAGAATTTCGCGTGGGTGCGAGCGATACGAATATCGCAGCACAAAGCAAGTTCAATACCGCCACCGATGGTGTGTCCGTTGAGATTCGCAACCGTTAATTGGGGCAAATTGCGCAGGCGATTAAAAACGTCATTACCGCGTTTAATCCATTTTCTACCCATATCTAATGGCGAATAGGCTGACCACGATTTGATATCGCCGCCCGCACAAAAGAATTTATCGCCGGTTGCAGTTAATTCGACTAATCGTAATGTGGTGTCGTTTTCAATTTCATTTAAATAATGGTCGAGAGATTCGATCATTTCTTCATTAATAGCATGACATTTATCTTCACGGTTCAATGTCAGGCGGCAGGAAGCCGCCGCTCTGCTGAACAGAACGGGTTGGTCACTCATGATCATTCCTTAACAATAATGCGCGATGCGATCGACGCTAATATCCAGCGTGCGGTTAATATCTTGCTGCCACCAGTACGGTGAGAATATTTCCACTTCAATAGCGCCATTAAACCCGGCGTTTTCGACTAACCGACGAATAGACGGAATATTAATAACGCCATCCCCCGGCATTCCCCGGTCATTGACCAGATCGGTGGTCGGCACCAGCCAGTCGGAAACATTAAACGCGAGAATACGTTTTCCGGCGCGCAGGATCTGACTGGCGAGATCCGGGTCCCACCATACGTGGTAGACATCTACCGCCACGCCGAGACCAAATTCACCATCGGGATCGAGTTCATCACACCAGTCCAGCGCCTGACGTAGCGTGCACAGACAAGAACGATCGGCAGCAGTCATCGGGTGCAGCGGTTCCAGCGCAATTGGCACGCCAACCTCTTTCGAATGTGGCAGCAACTGGCGAATCCCTTGTTTCACCTGTTCCCGTGCTTCATACAGATCTTTAGTGCCCGTTGGCAGACCGCCAACCACCTGCATGTAACAGGCAGCGTTCAGTGCTGCGGCACAACCCGGAAACGTCCATATTGCTGGCGCTAAGCTGGCGAGCGATCTGTTGGATATTTTCGCCCTGCAACTCTCTGCGCCAGGGGGCGATCGCGCCTATACCGCGTGCGGCGCAGGCATCAATGATGGCGGGCAACGGCGTTTTATAGCCCAGTGTCGCAGTATTGATGCTGAATAAATCCGGGCGTTGCAAAAGATCTCTCATGATTCAGCCTCAGAAGCGCGGCATACTTAAGCCGCCGTCGATGGCGACCGCCTGACCACAGGTGTAAATCAGTTTGCCTTCTGCCATCGCACGCACGGTGGAGGCAATATCAGCCGGATAGCCCCAACGCCCCCACGGCACCAGACCTTTGGCAATCAATTCGTCGTAATAGGCGGTTGCCGGAATCGTCATATCGGTTTTGATTAAACCAGGACGGATTTCATAAACGCCAATCTGTTCTTCACAAAGGCGAGCGGCAAACAGGCGGGCGGCAGCTGAGACGGCGGTTTTGGCTATGGTGTATTCGCCGCGATTCATCGCCAGCATGATGGCGTTAATGGAGCTGACAAAAATAATCGAACGGTGCGGCAGTTCCGATTCTGGTTTGGGTTGTGCCAACAGGCGCTTGCTGAAAGCCTGGGCGAGAAAGAATGGTGCGCGAGTGTTGATGGCAATGTTTTGGTCGAAGCTGTCTGGTTCCAGGTCGAGAATATCGCCGCGTTTTTTCACGGAAATTCCGGCGTTGTTGAGTAAACAGTCCAGACGCCCCCACTGATTTTGCGCCGCGTTGAGCATCTCTTCATGCAGGGAAAGATCGCCAACATCGGCAGGAAAGCAAATAACTTCCACGCCTTCTGCCATACATTCCTGTTGCGTGGCATGCAGTTTTTCAACGCTGTCGGCATCAGGACGATCGTTAATCAACAGGTTAAATCCGCTACGGGCAAGCTCCAGTGCACAACCCTTTCCAATGCCGCGTGCGGCTCCAGTGATGACAGCAACAGGACGAGTGGATTTCATTCATTAATCCTCTTTTTTGAATATTGTTTCCTTAAGTGATGGTTAGCTTGCGACTAGTTAATAAAAGGATCAACCATCTGGTTGGTTGAACTGCGATGGTGATCACAGGGCATTTGATAACTCGATGAAAGACAATGTTTTTGCCTTTTTGCTGTCGCTGAAATCAAATACGGTTATGATAGTCATCATGAAGAAAGCGTGGGGAAACGTTATGTATCTTGATACCAGCAACGTACAAAGCCTGAAGGAAAAGCTGTTGTTATGTGCGGTTAATGAATTTGCCGAGTATGGTTATGAAGGGGCAAGAGTCGATAATATCGTAAAGGCTGCGGAGTGCAGTAAACAAACGGTTTATCATCATTTTGGTAATAAAGAAAATTTATTTATCGAAGTGCTTGAATATACCTGGAATGATATTCGACAAAAAGAAAAATCCCTTGATGTCTCAGGGCTCCCGCCACAAAAAGCCATTGAGAAAATCATCGATTTCACCTGGGATTATTATATTGACAATCCTTGGTTTTTAAAAATTGTACATAGTGAAAACCAAAGTAAAGGTGTGCATTATGCAAAATCTCAGCGCCTTCAGGATATTAATCACGCGCACTTACAGCTAATGGAATCCTTATTAGCTGAAGGAAAGAAACGTAATATTTTTAAATCAGATATTGACCCATTACAGGTGAATATTAATATTGCCGCGCTTGGGGGGTATTATTTGATCAACCAACATACGCTTGGCCAGGTTTATCACATCAGTATGGTTTCAGCGCAGGCACTGGAAGCCAGACGTAAGGTCATCAAAGAAACGATCCTTAGCTGGCTTCTGGTTGACCCTTCATCTACCGCGCACGAATAAAACTGCCATCCGGCTGGCGGGTAAACAGAACCTGTTGATTATTCCCCGTATCAATGGTTAAGCCCGTCACCACGCCGCTGGCGTTCTGGCGGATTTTCACCATCTGCCCATTTTGCAAATTACTTAGCGGCTTGCCTGCGCCTTCTACCTGCGCCATGGCATACACATCGGTAGGCGGTAGCCCGTGATCGCGGAACAATTGGGCGAGTGTTTTGCCAGGTTCCACACGGTAAGAGCGCCATTGATTGTCAATGCCGCTATCTGACTGGAATGGTTGCGTCTGTGTGGTTTGCGGCTGCTCTTCCGGCTGACCTTCCTGTATTGGTTCAGGAGAGACCGGAGCCACTTGATCTGGATCGTTCTGTGGGGTGACCAGTTGTGCCCGTAGTTGCTCTTCCGTCGGCGGTTGTGATTGCGACTGAATATCCAGTTGTGCTTCACGCGTCACCACCGGCACATTGGGCGTATCATCAGATGGGAGCAGAAAACCGACCGCTAAAACAATGGCGGCAATAATGATCCCCCGGCGATGCATCGGTGGCAGCGGGTCCATGAAGCGAAAGTTGTCCGGCGCGTGCCAGACTTTCTCCAGGGTTGGTTTTAGTTCAAAGCGCCCGGGCATGGTTTCCTCCTGCTCCGCGTCTTGTTCCTCAATCATAGCCTATGAATAAGCTAACGCTATGATGTCCGTGGTAAACCCGCCTTTATTATATTCATACGGGATATTGCTATTGTTTCTTTTTCCCCGTGATTTGTCATCATTCCCGCGACAAAGTTTTACCCGAAGAAGTGTGGCTGATATGCTGCCCGCTACTTTATACCCTAAGAAAGGAAATACGATGACCACCCCAACTTTTGACACTATCGAAGCGCAGGCAAGTTACGGCATTGGTTTGCAGGTAGGGCAACAACTGAGTGAGTCTGGTCTGGAAGGGCTGCTGCCAGAAGCGCTGGTTGCAGGCATTACCGATGCGCTGGAAGGTAAACATCCGGCTGTTCCGGTTGATGTAGTGCACCGCGCGCTGCGTGAAATCCACGAACGTGCTGATGCCGTTCGTCGCCAGCGTTTCCAGGCGATGGCTGCCGAAGGTGTGAAATATCTTGAAGAAAACGCCAAAAAAGAAGGTGTTAACAGCACTGAATCTGGCCTGCAATTCCGCGTGATTAACCAGGGCGAAGGTGCCATTCCGGCACGTACCGACCGCGTTCGTGTTCATTACACTGGTAAACTTATCGACGGTACTGTATTTGACAGCTCCGTTGCTCGCGGCGAGCCGGCTGAATTCCCGGTGAATGGCGTGATTCCCGGCTGGATTGAAGCATTGACCCTGATGCCAGTTGGTTCGAAATGGGAACTGACTATCCCGCAGGAACTGGCTTATGGCGAGCGTGGCGCTGGTGCGTCCATTCCTCCATTCAGCACCCTGGTGTTTGAAGTCGAACTGCTGGAAATTCTCTAAGCAGCGCATTCTGTTCCCCTCACCGCAGAGGGGAACAAGTATTCAGTAATAAACCCTTCCATTTGCCAGATAGCGCTATTTTATGTTGCAAACACCACGTAAGGGTGTATTTTTGTGAGTTGTTTCGCATTATCATCGTGATATGACACCCACTTTAAACATAAAATTAACATTAGATCTAAATCTTAGTATTCATCCCGCTTATTCTTACCTAATATCGATGAGTCCCGATACAGAATCGTCGTATCATAAACCGACAAAAGGCCGTAGAGCCTGAACAACACAGACAGGTACAGGAAGAAAAAACATGGTAGATCAGGGAAAAGTCGTTGCCGATGATCAGGCACCGGCTGAACAGTCGCTACGGCGCAATCTTACAAACCGACATATTCAGCTTATAGCCATTGGCGGCGCCATTGGTACGGGACTGTTTATGGGCTCTGGTAAAACTATCAGTCTTGCCGGGCCGTCGATCATTTTCGTTTATATGATCATCGGTTTTATGCTTTTTTTCGTGATGCGGGCAATGGGGGAATTGCTGCTTTCAAATCTGGAATACAAATCTTTTAGTGATTTCGCATCCGATCTACTGGGCCCCTGGGCAGGCTATTTCACTGGCTGGACCTACTGGTTCTGCTGGGTGGTTACTGGAATGGCGGACGTCGTCGCCATCACCGCTTATGCCCAATTCTGGTTCCCTGAGCTCTCAGACTGGGTTGCCTCGCTGGCGGTGATTGTGCTGTTGCTGACGCTGAACCTTGCCACCGTGAAAATGTTCGGTGAGATGGAGTTCTGGTTTGCGATGATCAAAATCGTCGCCATCGTGTCGCTGATTGTCGTCGGCCTGATTATGGTAATGATGCACTTCCAGTCACCGACCGGCGTGGAGGCGTCGTTTGCGCATTTGTGGAATGACGGCGGCTGGTTCCCGAAAGGCTTAAGCGGCTTCTTTGCCGGATTCCAGATAGCGGTTTTCGCTTTTGTGGGGATTGAGCTGGTCGGTACAACGGCTGCGGAAACCAAAGATCCAGAGAAATCACTGCCGCGCGCGATCAACTCCATTCCTGTTCGCATCATCATGTTCTACGTCTTCGCGCTGATTGTGATTATGTCCGTGACGCCGTGGAGTTCTGTCGTCCCGGAGAAAAGTCCGTTTGTTGAACTGTTTGTGCTGGTGGGACTGCCTGCAGCGGCAAGCGTGATTAACTTTGTGGTTCTGACCTCTGCGGCTTCTTCTGCAAACAGTGGCGTTTTCTCTACCAGCCGTATGTTGTTTGGTCTGGCGCAGGAAGGCGTTGCGCCGAAAGCGTTCGCTAAACTCTCGAAACGTGCAGTACCCGCGAAAGGGCTGACCTTCTCTTGTATCTGTCTGCTCGGCGGTGTGGTGATGTTGTATGTGAATCCAAGCGTGATTGGCGCGTTCACGATGATCACGACCGTTTCGGCGATTCTGTTTATGTTCGTCTGGACGATCATCCTCTGCTCATACCTGGTGTATCGCAAACAACGTCCGCACCTGCATGAGAAATCTATCTACAAGATGCCGCTCGGCAAGTTGATGTGCTGGGTATGCATGGCGTTCTTTGTGTTTGTTCTGGTGTTGCTGACGCTGGAAGATGATACCCGCCAGGCGCTGCTGGTGACCCCGCTGTGGTTTATCGCGCTGGGGCTGGGCTGGTTGTTTATTGGTAAAAAGCGCATGGCGAAGTAATGTTGCTAAGACACCTGCGGGTGTCTTTCAGGCTGCAAAATTGCCTGATGCGCTACGCTTATCAGGCCTACAGAACCTCTGCAATATATTGAGTTTGCGTGCTTTTGTAGGCCTGATAAGGCGTTTACGCCGCATCCGGCATGAACAAAGCACACTTTGTCAGCAATCTCTTTTGTCTTTATACATTCCTAAAAATATTTCCCGTTATCGACAACCCTCAGGCGCGGGCTTACCGTGGATATTTGCTACTTGTTGCAGAGTTCACTATGGTTACGCGCAGTTGGTTATTAATCGCCGCATTACCGCTCTCCATTTCACCTTCCTGGGGCGCAGATTTTTATTACCGCCAACAGGAGAAAGGCACGGTTTATGTTGCCGAACAGAAGGGGAAGAAAGATGAGATCCTCTCCGAACTACCGGACGTTAATTTTTCCCGCCTCTGGCGCATTGCCAATTTAGCCAATAAACAAGATTGTCGCTTACTGTCCGATTTTAATCCCGATAAGTTCGATTGTGATGGTGAGGGAGATTGCCAGCATACCTGGTTAACTGATGGACGCTCTGTCCTGTGGGCTGGCAAAGTCCTGAAAAATCCATCCGGTAAACCTAATGTTGATGCCGCCAGTTTTCAGGCATTCGGCGCTTTCGCTGCTGATAAACGCAGTATCTATTTTGACGGTCAGCGTACCGATGATAATAGCGGTGATAAGCAGGTGGATATGTCATCGCTGGCAGAGACCGAAATCTGGAATTTACTGCGTGATAAAAATAGCCTTTGGCATAAAGGTCGCTGGCTGGGTCATGCTGATGGATTTCAAATATTACGGCATGATTCAGCCCTGCAATTTGTTGTGCTGACTGATTCGCAGGTAATTGTTAACGGCACGTCGCTACCTGCTGATAGTAAAACTTTTCAGATTATCCGTTGGATGCCCGGAGAGTTGTTGGTTTACCGCGACAAAAGCGGAGAGCATGACTATGAGCTTAAAGATATTGGTCACAGTTGTGCGTCATTTAAAATTGGTTTGAAGAATGTGTCCTGGCTTAAACATGAAGCCACTCCGGCGGGCAGTGAGTGTATTTATGAAACGCTGGCGGGAGTTGATCCGGAATATTTCACCTTACTAACCTGGTCGGTAGGCTATTACAAAGATCAATTCTATAAGGTTAAAACCAATACATTAGGTGAAGGAAAACTGATAACGCCCAAGCCAGAGGATGTTTCTGAACTATTGGAGAGGGGAAGCATGGTCACTGGCTACATGTTTATCACTGCAGATGGGCAACTCTACAATCAACGACTTAGTGGATTTACAACAAGCGACGGAAAGCACTATGAGCAAACTAAATGGCTGCGTTACAACCCCATTTCAGCAGAATGGTCAACGGTGAAGCAACCCCCGAGCGGTCTGAAACCCTTATTTAAATAACCTCTTACACGCTAACAGCTTCAGGATGATGCAATGTTGCCAATTAAACCCGTTTGTCTCGCACTGGCTTTATTTTCAACCGCTTCAATAGCCTGCTCCGGCGTGCCTTATGCTGCGTTTTACTACCAGCCCTGGGGGCAAGGCACAAAATATATCGTTGAAGATAGTGACGGTTACGGTATCGATTTTCCGGATATTCATCTGCCGCAGGTGAAGTTCAAACAACTGCGCCGCGTAGTTGACGGCACTGATGGTGAATACGATTCTCCTGATGATATCAATAATGATTTTGTGCAGGTGAAACGCTTCTCTGGCTACCGATCAAACAGCGGCTGGCGTTTCGACTGGTTGACTGATGGCCGCCATATTTTATGGGCAGGGAAAATAGTCCAGAACCCGCCGGGAACACCAAAAGTCGATGCCGCAACATTCCGCGCCTGGGGGCGTTTTGCCGCTGATAAAGACAGCCTCTATTTTGATGGCGAACGCACGGATGATAATCACGGCGAAAAACAGGTCGATATGGATTCGCTGCAACAGGTGGGGGGGAGGATAGATTCAATTGATTCCGCGGATGTGCTGAAAGACCGTCGTAATCTTTACTTTCAGGGGCGCTGGTTGGGTAGTGCGCAAGGGTATTCTATTCTTGGCATTAAATCCTGGACACGTCGTTCCATTCTTTATTCACCTAATAGCTGTGAAAGCAAAAGTAACCCTGGACCATGGGATACTATCTGGCGGACAAAATCGCAGGTCTTTGTGAACGGAGATGCCATCAACGCCGATCCGAATACCTTTCATATTGTGCGCTGGATAGCCGGCTCCCTACTGATTTATCGTGATAAAGACGGTGAGAAACGTTATGCGTTTGGGAAAGATTGCCGGAGTACATTTGACCTACAACGGGATAAAGTAACATGGTTGACGCGTGATGCTTCCTGGCACGGCAATGACTGCCGGGTGGCGACCATTCCTGATGTCGACCCGGAGTATTTTCGCCCGCTGACGCAGAATGTGGCGCAATATAAAGATTCGCTCTATCTGGTGAAGTATGTTTCTGCGGTAGAAAAAACGCTGTCAGTTATTCATTTGCCCGATCCGCAACAAGAATTACAGGAAGGTGTTAATATCGTCGGGAGTAAAGTTTATTTTATTGCGCGCGGTGATGTGAATATTTTTGATATTAACGGACAATGGCAGTGGTTTAAAAATGCGGATGGTGGGTTATCAAAACGTGTAGCATTTGACGATCGATATATGTATTTCATCGGCGATGGTTCTATTACTAAATTTGTGATGAAAGGGAAGTTAACATGGTTTAAAACCCCTGATGGTAACTTTACCGATATTTTTGCTCATGATGATAAATATATTTACTTTTTGGACGCCTGTCTTGTTAACGGTGGACGGCGGCGTAACGAAACCCGGTCGATGAGTGATGCTTACATTAATAATAATGATCTGGTGACTGTGGAAGGGGTTTACTACTGGAGTAATAATGAATTTTTTCCGCATAAAACATATAAAAGAATATTCCACTATAGAGAATAATTCAAAGTAAGATGATCATTAACGCACCTGGCGTGTCAGTCAGGTGCGTTGATCGAACAAATCACTCACCCGCCAGCGCGCGCGGGAACAGCACATTATTTTCCAGACTGATGTGCTCCATCAGATCATCAATCAGTTCATTAATGCCGTTATACATCGCTTTCCAGGTAGTGCAGGCTTCTGGCGGCGGTGTCACGTTATTAGTGGTGTGCTTGATAACCTCCAGCAGTTCGCCTGCTTCATCGTGCTCGCTTTCCATCACGCTGATTGGCCCCATCGCCTGGCTACCCATACCTTGTTTGATCATCGGGAAGAGAATTTGCTCTTCTTTCATCATGTGGCTGGAAAGCTCTTCATGCAGCATAGTCAGGTATTTTGTCAGCCCTTTTGGCACGTTCGGTTTGTCGGCGTGAACGCGCTCTACTTTGGTGGCTTGTAGGATCAGCTCCGGTAGTTGCTCGCGATGGCGATCGTGGTAGCGCACAATGATGTGGTCGATGATTTCCGCCAGTGGGGCGCTACGCCAGTCTTTCTCAATCGGTTGTTCAGCCAGTTTTGCCAGCTCAGCTTCAATGACGTCAACATCCAGCTCTTTACGTGCCGCCGCGCGCGCCAGAGTCTGCTTACCGCCGCAGCAGTAATCCATATCATATTTGCGAAACAGAGCCGAAGCGCGAGGAATAGAGAGCGCCAGTTCACCTAAAGGTTGGTCGCGATAAGCCATAGCTGATACCTCATTCTTGATTAGATAAGATGTATTTTAAATGCATCTTTATGTTGAAAGCTATAACCCTTACGTAGCAGAGGCTTATTTAACTCACCGCCGGCGTGTCAACTTTCAGAGACAGATTCAGTTAAGGTTTTTTCCGGTTTTGCTCTGACCGCAATCACCAGGCCGACCACTAACAGCGCGATACCGCTCAGCGTCATTAGTGGTGGCATTTGCTGGCGGAGTAAAAAGGTGTACAGCAAACCTGCCAGCGTTTCGAAAACAATCAGCGGCCCGAGAATAACTGTTGGTAATCGCTGGCTGGCGACGTTCCAGCAAAGTGCGCCGACCCATGAGCAAAGCACGGCGATAGCAATCATCAGGCTAATGAATACCAGCGGACGGGGGCCAAAAGGTAGCGAGAAGTCTGGCGTTTGCGTATTCAGCCAGTAACAGGCGACGAGATAACCGATGAGCGAAACCGGCAGCGTGACCAGCGCCTGCGCCGTTGCCCACATCATCGGATGTTTGTCGGGATTTTCCCGCAGCCAGCGGGCGTTGCGCAGGGCATACCATGCCCAGCAAACCACGGAGACTAATGCCAGCACAATGCCTGAGGCATAACGTGCCCAGTCAAAATCGGGGAGTCCGTGGTTTAACTCAGCAATGTTTACACACGTAAGACCGATGCCAATACAAACCAGCGCCGGGGCCAGTTTCCCCCACGCGAGTTTGCCGTCGCGCTGGCTATAAAGCAGATTGGCAAAGACGGGTATCACCACTGGCAGGGTGCCGATAATCATCGTGGAAACAGGTGCGCCAGTACGTTGTATGGCGCTGGCGAGGCAGAAGTAATAGATGAGGTTGCCCATCATGGTGAGCATTAGCGCGGTAAGCCAGTCGCGACGCGCCAACTGGCGCAGACGCACGCGCCCCAGCCAGGCAATGGGCAGCGCAATTAACCCTAACGCCAGATAACGCCCCATCGACTGCAACATCGCCGGGTATTCCGGCACGATCAACGGCCCGACAAAAATAAGCCCCCACATCAACCCTGCTAACAGGGCATACAGCACGCCGCTAATCATTACTGGCATCCATTGGTCTGTCAGAAGAAATATTCAGGGAACAACCGTAGTTGTTCCCTGCATCACGTCATTATCAGAGAGGATGCGGGAGGATGCCACTTTAATTAACTAGTTATTAACATTAACCGGGCATCGCTGGTAACGCCACCGCATGTGGAATATAGCCTTACGCCGCTGGGCAAGCAGGTCAGTGAAAAGGTTGCGGCACAGGCGGACTGGATTGAGTTGAATTTGCCTGAGGTGCTGGCGGTGTGGGATGAATGTACAGCATAACTGCCGGATGCGATGCGCTTATCCGGCCCGCGGTTCATGGCTTGTAGGGCAGATAAGATGCGCCAGCATCGCATCCGTCAGGAAGAGCTGGATGCGGCTGATGATTTGTAGGCCGGAAAAGATATGTATTACTTGCTCAAATCCACCTGATAAATTGCAAACCCGATATCATCGGTCGCGACTTTATTCATCGGATATTGCCCTTTCTCTTTAATAAACGCCGCGGCTTTATCTGACGGAGAGGTTTCGAAACGGATATCCGGTTTCTTATCGCCAGCAATTGGTGCCAAACGCCAGTTGTTATCCGCTGCCGGGTGAATTTCCCCCGCACGCTTCGATTCTTCAGCAATCCACGCTGCCAGTACCGAGCGGTTTTCATCCGGCGAAGCAAAGGCGATATGGCTGTCGCCCGTGCCGGCAAATTTGCCGCCGTAAGCACGATAGTTATTAGTGGCAACCAGGAACATGGCATTTGGATCAATCGGTTTGCCGTTAAAGGTCAGGTTCTTAATCCTTTGCGCATTGGCATTGACCATCTGACATTCGCCGTCATAGCGAGCGGGCTGGGTAACATCAATCTGATAATTCACGCCATCAATAACATCAAAGTTATAGGTGCGGAAACCCTCCCAGTTGATTAAAGACTGCGGTTTAGTGCTGTTGGGATCAATCTGGTTAAACTGCCCGGCAGAGCATTCCAGCCACTCTTTCACTTCTTTACCGCTGGCTTTCACCACAATCAGCGTATTGGGATAGAGATAGAGATCGGCGGCATTACGGAAGGTTAACTGACCTTTTTCCACTTCCACATAACTGGCAGGGTCATTTTTGCGACCGCCGACTTTAAACGGCGCGGCGGCAGAAAGCACCGGGAGTTTTGCCAGATCGGGATCGCCCTGGATGTAATGTTCGACATACGCTTTTTGCGCGTTATTCACAACCTGTACGGTCGGATCGTCCTGCACTAGCGCCAGATAGCTATACATATTGTCGGCAGATTTACCGATGGGTTTGCTGACAAACTGGCGGGTGGCATCGTGATCGGCTTTAAGTGTTTCTACCAGCTTGCTGTCTTCTGCTGCGAGGGATTTTTTATTGGCGATATCGTAAATTGGTCGCGCCTCTGCTTTCGCCTGCGTGACCTGCCATTTCCCGCTGTCATTATTGAGTTGCAGATCGACCACGCCCAGATGATCGCCCCACATTCCAGGCATCACTGCCGGAACGCCGTTAAGTGTGCCTTTGGCGATATCAGCCCCTTTGATATCCGCAAAATCTTTACTCGGGAAAACGGCGTGAGCATGACCAAACATAATGGCGTCAACGCCTGGAATTTCACTGAGATAATAGACCGAGTTTTCCGCCATGACTTTATACGGATCGGCAGACAGTCCAGAATGCGCCAGTACCACTACCACATCGGCGCCTTTCTCACGCATTTCTGGCACGTACTTGCGCACCGTTTCAGTGATATCGTTAACGGTGACTTTGCCGGATAAATTGGCTTTATCCCAGCCCATGATCTGTGGCGGCACGACGCCAATATAACCTATTTTCAGCGTCTGTTTCTTACCGTCTTTATCGACCACTTCAGTGTCTTTAATCAGATACGGCGTAAACATCGGCTGTTGGGTTTTGGCGTCAATGACGTTGGCGTTTACATAAGGGAATTTCGCCCCAGCCAGTGCATGTTTCAGGTAATCCAGACCGTAGTTAAATTCATGGTTGCCGAGCGTGCCAACGGTATAATCCAGCGTATTCAGCGCCTTATAGACTGGATGAACATCACCTTCTTTTAATCCTTTCGCCGACATGTAATCTGCCAGTGGACTCCCCTGGATTAAGTCACCGTTATCGACCAGCACGCTGTTTTTTACTTCATTGCGAGCATCGTTAATCAGGCTTGCGGTGCGTACCAGTCCAAATTTTTCTGTTGCGGTATCTTTGTAATAATCGAAATCCATCATGTTGCTATGCAAATCAGTGGTTTCCATAATACGCAGATCGACCGTCGCTGCATTCACACTGGCGGCAATCAGCGTGGCCAGGAGCGTTGCGCTAAACTTAATCATCAGAGACATCCTTTTATCATCGGAAATACGAAAGAAAAGGGAGAACAACCATCTTCAGGCTGTTGGCAAAGCGCTTTTTATTTCATGCTGGATGCGGTGTGAACACGTTATAGGATCTACAAAATCTTGCAAACTCAATATATTGCAACTTCCATGTAGGCCAGATAAGCGTAGCGCATCAGGCAATTTAGCGTTTTTCATCAGCCTCATCTTGCTTATAGAACAGCGAAGAATGCCATATTTTAAACAATTAAAAATGATGACACTATCACAGTTGGCGCATTCTTTAACGATAGGGTATAAGTAAAACAATAGGTTAACACCGTTCACAGAGACGAGGTGGAGAATGTTAGATCAAGTATGCCAGCTTGCACGGAATGCAGGCGATGCCATTATGCAGGTCTACGACGGGATCAAGCCGATGGACGTCGTCAGCAAAGCGGATAACTCTCCAGTGACAGCGGCGGACATTGCCGCACATACCGTAATCATGGACGGTTTACGTACACTGACGCCGGATATTCCGGTCCTTTCTGAAGAAGATCCTCCCGGCTGGGAAGTTCGCCAGCACTGGCAGCGTTATTGGCTGGTGGACCCGTTAGATGGCACTAAAGAGTTTATTAAACGTAATGGCGAATTTACCGTTAACATTGCACTCATCGACAAGGGTAAACCGATTTTAGGTGTGGTGTATGCGCCAGTAATGAACGTGATGTACAGCGCAGCGGAAGGGAAAGCCTGGAAAGAGGAGTGCGGCGTACGCAAGCAAATTCAGGTAAGTGATGCTCGCCCGCCGTTGGTCGTCATCAGCCGGTCTCACGTAGACGAAGAGCTGAAAGAGTACTTGCAACAGCTTGGCGAGCACCAGACGACATCCATTGGTTCTTCGCTGAAGTTTTGCCTGGTAGCGGAAGGGCAGGCTCAGCTTTACCCTCGATTTGGGCCAACTAATATTTGGGATACTGCGGCTGGCCACGCGGTTGCAGCCGCAGCCGGAGCGCATGTGCACGACTGGTTGGGCAAAACGCTGGATTACACCCCGCGTGAATCGTTCCTGAATCCAGGATTCAGAGTTTCTATTTATTAATTTTGCTAAAAATAGTTCAGGAATTGCTGGTGCCGCAATTCCTGAATTAAAACGGATATTATTTGATAATATTTGCCACTATGACATATCTAAAAGGTAACTTTATCAAGTTATATGCAAAGTTGTCGTCTGTACCGTTTTATTTTGCTGTTGATACAATAGGGCGGAAGATTAAGAAGATTAGCAATATTATCTTTTGCCTCTAAAATATTTGTTTTTTGAGTTATAAATGAGTGCAATATCTCTTGCATCATAGTCACTTTGAGCAATGGATACTCATCGCTAATACTACTGATGGCATCCAGGAAATTATATCGTTCATCGGACTTATCATTTGATATTCTCGGGTTTGATGAATAAATATCAAGTCGTGGGTGTTGGTGTTGTATTTTATAAAGGGCGGATTTTTCTGTATTATTTCCTCTTTTGAACCAATAAAATAAATATCCAGGCGTCCATTTTGCGGGCAACCATAGAAGAGGTGAACTGATGATTATATTATCAAATTTAGCCTTCGTGAAGTTTGTACCAATAATATTTATTAATGATAAATTCGAACCTGTCATATCGGTATTGCTGAAGTTACTAAAAGAAAGATCTGTTCTATTTAAAATGCTCTTTGAAAAGTTATAATTTTTAAAATTGCTATGACGCAACCTTAACCCCGACAAATTAATATTCTCCATCGCAGGGTTGGCATCTGACATAACAAATAGATAGGGATTTGAGCGAAAAAGTATTTGGTGTTTTTCAAAAAACTCTTTTATGTTAATTAATAAATTGACTGCGCCTATTTTATGGTTAATGCTAAAAATAGTTTGAGGCGAACTCGAAATTTTATCCTGAGTCATTGAACTTATTGTGCATGTCAGATCGGAAAAATCTTCTGTCCACTGGAGAGTGATTGTTGAATACAGATTAATATTATTATCTATAGTAAATGAAATACCTAATGTACAGGTTCTATTACTGTAAACCGGGAAGGAGTAAGAGGTAATTGAACTCGCCATGATTCTGAAGATACGTGGATTCTGAATCGAGGTGTTGCTATCTTCATGATTGAGAAGATAAGTTAAACAATTTGTAAATTGCGATATGTAATGCTCTTGAGTTGTTATGCTTCTATAGGTTATTTCTCTTATTTCAGGAGAGACATTCAGAAGTCGTGTTTTTTCTGAATGATTTTTTCTTTCATTTATATTGTCATTGTTTTCATTCTTTACTGGTGGTGTGCCATAGTAGATATTGTTATTTGTTCGAGAGATCATAGCGTATATTACCAGCTTATTTTAATGGCTAATATTAGGCAGGTAAATTTATGGTAGGTTTGTTATTCGCACTATCAAAAATCGCTCATTTGTTTTATTCATCATACTCATAATGTTAGTATCAGCTATAGAGAGGGCGTTTCTTTGTAAATACGGACTGTGAACAGCATCATTATCGCTTTTCTACAGTCCAGTGAGTATTCTTATTGCGTTGGTTGATTTAAAAATTAAGCCGCTTAAGTAAGTAGTTTATGCAGCAAATCCATTACTTGCTGCACCTCTTGTTGGGTTAGTGCTCCGTCCTTCGCCCATCGAACGCGACCATCTTTATCCAGCACCACAATAGCTGAACTTCCTTCATTCAGTTGCCAGGCACTGCGCGCGACACCATCACTATCGACAATAAATTGTGACCATGGATAGCGCTTTTTGTTGCTTTCCAGGCTATTGCGTACAAACATGCCGGATCCTGGAATTGCGTCGTCGGTGTTGACAATGGTGGTGGTCTGGTAGCGATTGTGTGGGAACTTCGCCGATTTAATCGCTTCAATCAGAGCAGCATTTTTCTCTTTTGCAGAAGTGCGACCAGCGATATGTTGCAGCACTCGTACTTTTCCCGCTAACTGCGCGCTGTTCCAGGTTTTATAGCTAAACTGATCTTTATCAAGAACCAACTCACCACGATCGGTGATGCCAATTGGCGGCACTCGCTGACCGGTTTCAAATTTGTGTGCTGAGGCCATCATCGGCAGCAACAGGCAGGTTAGTGCGAGAATCTTGCATAGAGTCATGGTGTTTCCTTCTTATCGTAGGCAGGTGATCCGACCACTTAGGCCAGACTTTTAATCATATGTGCTATTTATCGAAACACCCGTGAGGGCGATGCCAGTTTGCGGACAAGCGCACAAATCATAGGAAATATGAATGGTTATACTGAGGTTAGTGTTTCGATAGAAAGATAATTCTGAATAATTGTAACCTTTAGGTAAGAAAAGTTATACGTGCTGGAAACATTGTCTGGATAGTCTATAGTCACTAAGCATTAAAATTTGCGCCTCATAATAGTTGGGCCGAATGTGGCACCGCAAGGCGTAATACTCAGCAGGAGACAACAATGAAAATTTTCCAACGGTACAACCCATTGCAGGTGGCGAAGTACGTGAAGATCCTGTTCCGTGGACGGTTATACATCAAGAACGTTGGCGCTTTTGAATTTGATAAGGGTAAGATTCTTATCCCAAAAGTGAAAGATAAGCTGCATTTGTCAGTGATGTCTGAAGTTAATCGTCAGGTTATGCGTCTGCAAACAGAGATGGCTTAACCGAAGTGCTATGCAGTAATAAGACGGCTCCTGATTCAGGAGCCGTTGATGTTTCTGGGGTTATGCGACGCTGTCTTCTTTATCTTTAGCGTCAGGCAGTTTTGGTGAAAGTGCGCTGGCTTTATTGTCGATGCGTGTTACCAGCAACTGGTCGATGCGGTAGTTATCAATATCCACCACTTCGAATTTGTAGCCGGAGAACTTCACCGAATCAGTGCGTTTCGGGATCTTACGCAGCATAAACATCATAAAGCCGCCGATGGTTTCGTAGTTGTCTGACTGCGGAAACTCATCGATATCCAGCACGCGCATCACGTCGTCAATGGGGGTACCGCCATCAATCAACCATGAGTTTTCATCACGTGCCACAATCTGCTCTTCCAGACCCTGACCGACCAGATCGCCCATCAGTGTTGTCATCACATCATTCAGCGTAATGATCCCCACGACCAGCGCGTATTCATTCATGATTACTGCAAAGTCTTCACCTGCGGCTTTAAAACTTTCCAGCGCTTCGGAAAGAGTAAGCGTATCAGGAACAATCAAGGTATTGCAGATTTGTACACCGCTGTTCAGGGCCAGACTTTGGTTAGCCAGTACGCGGTTAAGCAGATCTTTTGAATCGACGTAGCCGATGATGTGATCAATATCTTCATTACAGACGAGGAATTTTGAGTGCGGATGTTCCGCCACTTTATTCTTCAGGCTTTGCTCATCTTCATGAAGATCAAACCAAACGACATTTTCGCGTGGCGTCATGGAAGAAGGCACAGTACGGGATTCCAGTTCGAACACGTTTTCGATCAGTTCGTGCTCCTGCTTACGCAACACTCCCGCCAGTGCACCCGCTTCTACCACCGCATAAATATCATCGGAAGTGATGTCATCTTTACGCACCATCGGGAGTTTGAAGATGCGGAAGATAATATTTGCCAGTCCGTTGAAGAACCACACTAGCGGTGTGAAGATTAACAGGCAGAAGCGCATCGGGTTGATGATACGCAAAGCGACAGCTTCTGGCGCAACCATACCGATGCGTTTCGGGGTTAAATCCGCAAACAGGATAAAAAGGCCAGTCACTAACGAGAAAGAGAGAATAAAGCTCAGTTGCTCGGAGAGTTCCTCAGGCATATAGCCAGAAAACAAGCTGTGAAACGCCGGAGAAAACGCCGCATCACCCACGATACCACCAAGAATGGCGACCGCGTTCAGACCAATTTGCACAACGGTGAAGAACATTCCAGGGTTGGCCTGCATATCCAGCACCCGCTGGGCATTAATATTACCCTCATCTGCCAGCAGTTTAAGTTTGATTTTGCGCGAAGCGGCAAGTGAAATCTCCGATATAGAGAAGAACGCACTCACAGCGATCAAACAGAGTATGACGAAAATACTGTTTAACATATCTTATCCGACCGTTCAGGTCAGATCCTCGGAAGGGGACGTTGATTAATTTGTGCGAAATACACATTGAAAGCCGGTCTGAAGAGAGTGAACCGGCATTTTCAGTGGCTAGTATAGCGTAAGGTGCTGTAAAGTCGCCAGAGGGTTAAATTTTTACCTCTTTTTTACTTTGATCCTGCCTTTTATTATTACACCTCAGGTGGTAGACAGACCCCAATTCCACCAATGCCACAATAGCCGTACGGATTTTTATGCAAATACTGTTGATGATCGTCTTCAGCATAATAAAACGGTGTGGCATTAGCGATTTCCGTGGTGATTTTACGATCATCATCGGCAGCGAGCATCGCAGCTTGAAAACGATTCAGACTGGCGCGGGCGGCGGTATCTTGCTCAGGCGTCAGTGGGTAAATTGCGGAGCGATACTGCGTGCCATGGTCATTGCCCTGACGCATTCCCTGCGCGGGATCGTGATTCTCCCAGAATACTTGCAACAGTTGCTCATAGCTGAGAACTGAAGGATCGTATACCACGCGTACCGCTTCGGCGTGACCGGTATCACCGGAACAGACCTCCCGATAGGTTGGATTTGGCGTATAACCACCGGTATAGCCTGCAGCGGTGCTGTAAACGCCAGGAAGTTGCCAGAAAAGGCGTTCCACGCCCCAAAAGCACCCCATCGCAAAAATAGCGATCTCCATTCCGTCAGGCACATTGGTCATTGAGTGACCGTTGACTGCATGCAACGTGGCCACAGGCATCGGGGTATTACGCCCGACAAGAGCATCGGCGGGGGAAACCAGATGCTTTTTATCAAATAAACTCATGGTGTCGTTCTCCCGAAATTCGCTCATTGGCGTTAAGGTTGTAACAAGGCGCGTATTTGCACACAATAACCTCCGTGAATGCGTCTAAAGTAAAACATAAGAAATATTTGGGGTTTAGTCTGCTTTTTAATCCATATTGCTGGATTTTTGTTAAGCCGTTTAACGGCGTTCCAGGGGCAGGAATAAAGGATATTCAGGAGAAAATGTGCGCTATATCCGACAGTTATGCTGTGTAAGCTTACTCTGCTTAAGCGGATCTGCCATCGCCGCGAACGTCCGTCTACAGGTCGAAGGATTATCGGGGGCGCTGGAAAAAAACGTCCGTGCGCAGCTTTCTACAATTGAAAGTGATGAAGTGACGCCAGACCGTCGCTTTCGCGCGCGCGTCGATGATGCCATCCGCGAAGGTCTGAAGGCTCTGGGTTATTACCAGCCGACGATAGAATTTGATCTCCGGCCACCGCCAAAGAAAGGGCGGCAGGTATTGATCGCCAAAGTGACGCCTGGTGTGCCTGTGTTGATTGGCGGCACCGATGTGGTCTTGCGTGGCGGCGCACGGACCGATAAAGACTATTTGAAATTGCTTGATACTCGTCCGGCCATTGGTACGGTGCTGAATCAGGGAGATTATGAAAATTTCAAAAAGTCCTTAACCAGTATTGCGTTACGTAAAGGCTATTTCGATAGTGAATTTACCAAAGCGCAGCTAGGTATTGCGCTCGGCCTGCATAAAGCCTACTGGGATATTGATTACAACAGCGGCGAACGCTATCGCTTCGGTCATGTGACCTTTGAAGGATCGCAGATCCGCGACGAATATCTGCAACATCTGGTGCCGTTTAAAGAAGGCGATGAGTACGAATCCAAAGATCTGGCGGAACTGAACCGCCGTCTCTCTGCCACCGGCTGGTTTAATTCGGTGGTAGTGGCGCCACAATTTGATAAGGCGCGAGAAACGAAGGTGTTGCCGCTGACTGGCGTGGTTTCGCCACGCACGGAAAACACCATCGAAACTGGTGTTGGTTACTCAACGGACGTTGGGCCGCGCGTTAAGGCGACGTGGAAAAAGCCGTGGATGAACTCTTACGGTCATAGTTTGACGACCAGCGTCAGTGTTTCATCGCCGGAACAGACACTCGATTTCAGCTATAAAATGCCGCTGCTGAAGAACCCGCTGGAACAATATTATTTGGTTCAGGGGGGATTTAAGCGTACCGATCTTAACGATACCGAATCTGACTCCACTACGCTTGTGGCTTCCCGTTACTGGGATCTCTCCAGCGGTTGGCAGCGCGCCATTAACCTGCGCTGGAGTCTCGACCACTTTACCCAGGGCGAGATAACTAACACCACCATGCTGTTTTATCCGGGAGTGATGATCAGCCGGACGCGTTCGCGCGGTGGTTTGATGCCTACCTGGGGCGACTCGCAGCGTTACTCTATCGACTACTCTAATACCGCCTGGGGATCGGACGTCGATTTCTCGGTGTTTCAGGCGCAAAACGTCTGGATCCGCACACTGTACGATCGTCATCGCTTTGTCACGCGCGGCACGCTGGGTTGGATTGAAACAGGAGATTTTGACAAAGTACCGCCGGATCTGCGTTTCTTCGCCGGGGGCGATCGTAGTATTCGTGGCTATAAGTACAAATCTATCGCACCGAAATACCCTGACGGCGACCTGAAAGGGGCCTCGAAACTGATTACCGGATCGCTGGAATACCAGTACAACGTGACCGGAAAATGGTGGGGCGCGATGTTTGTGGATAGCGGTGAAGCCGTAAGCGATATCCGTCGCAGCGACTTCAAAACCGGTACCGGTGTTGGCGTGCGCTGGGAATCGCCCGTCGGGCCAATCAAGCTCGATTTCGCTGTACCGGTTGCTGATAAAGATGAGCACGGTTTACAGTTTTACATCGGTCTGGGGCCAGAATTATGAGTTTGTGGAAAAAAATCAGCCTCGGCGTCGTTATCGCCCTCCTGTTGCTGCTGGGATCGGTTGCGTTTCTGGTCGGCACCACCAGCGGCTTGCATTTGCTATTTAAAGCGGCAGATCGTTGGGTGCCAGGGCTGGACATAGGCAAGGTTACTGGCGGATGGCGCGATCTTACCTTATCTGACGTTCGTTATGAGCAGCCAGGCGTGGCGGTAAAAGCGGGCAATCTACATCTGGCGGTTGGGCTGGATTGTCTATGGAACAGCAGCGTTTGCATTAATGACCTGACGCTGAAAGACATTCAGGTCAATATCGATAGTCAAAAAATGCCGCCTTCCGAACAGGTAACAGAAGAGGAAGATAGCGGCCCGCTGGATCTCTCCACGCCGTACCCTATCACTTTGGCGCGGGTGGCGCTGGATAACGTCAATATCAAGATTGATGACACTACAGTGTCGGTAATGGATTTCACCTCAGGCTTGAGCTGGCAGGAGAAAAATCTGACCCTGAAACCGACGTTGTTAAAAGGTTTGCTGATTGCTCTGCCGAAAGTCGCTGAAGTAGCACAGGAAGAGGTCGTCGAACCGAAGATCGAAAATCCGCAACCGGAGGAGAAGCCGCTTGGCGAAACGCTGAAAGATCTCTTTTCTCGCCCGGTATTGCCGGAAATGACCGACGTGCACTTGCCGCTCAACCTGAACATTGAAGAGTTTAAGGGCGAGCAACTGCGCGTGACGGGCGGCACGGACATCACCGTGCGCACCATGTTGCTGAAAGTGAGCAGCATCGATGGCAATACCAAACTGGATGCGCTGGATATCGACTCTAACCAGGGAATCGTCAATGCCAGCGGCACAGCGCAACTTTCCGATAACTGGCCGGTAGATATCACCCTCAACAGCACGCTCAACGTGGAGCCGTTGAAAGGTGAAAAAGTGAAGCTGAAAGTGGGCGGGGCGCTGCGCGAACAGCTTGAGATTGGCGTTAGCCTTTCTGGCCCGGTGGATATGGACCTGCGCGCCCAGACTCAATTGGCAGAAGCTGGATTACCGCTCAGTGTGGAAGTGAACAGCAAGCAACTTTACTGGCCGTTCACTGGCGAGAAACAGTATCAGGCAGATGATCTGAAACTGAAACTTACCGGCAAAATGACTGATTACACGCTGTCTATGCGCACGGCAGTCAAAGGTCAGGAGATCCCGCCAGCCACCATTACTCTTGATGCCAAAGGTAATGAACAGCAGGTTAATCTCGACAAACTCACCGTTGCGGCGCTGGAAGGGAAAACGGAACTCAAGGCGCTACTCGACTGGCAACAGGCAATTAGCTGGCGCGGTGAGCTAACGCTTAACGGCATTAACACCGCCAAAGAGTTCCCGGAGTGGCCGTCGAAACTCAATGGTTTAATTAAAACGAGCGGCAGCCTGTACGGCGGCACCTGGCAGATGGACGTGCCGGAACTGAAGCTGACTGGTAACGTTAAACAAAACAAAGTGAACGTTGACGGAACGCTGAAAGGCAACAGCTATATGCAGTGGACGATCCCGGGTCTGCATCTGGAACTGGGGCCAAACAGTGCCGAAGTGAAAGGTGAGTTGGGGGTGAAAGATCTCAATCTTGACGCCACCATCAACGCGCCGGGGCTGGATAACGCGCTGCCGGGGCTTGGCGGTACAGCGAAAGGGCTGGTGAAAGTGCGAGGCACGGTGGATGCGCCGCAGTTGCTGGCAGATATCACCGCGCGTGGCTTGCGCTGGCAGGAGCTCTCCGTGGCGCAAGTTCGCGTGGAAGGCGATATCAAATCCACCGATCAGATTGCGGGTAAACTCGACGTGCGCGTTGAGCAAATCTCGCAGCCGGATGTGAATATCAACCTCGTTACCCTCAATGCGAAAGGCAGCGAAAAGCAGCACGAATTACAACTACGGATTCAGGGCGAACCGGTTTCCGGGCAGCTAAATCTGGCGGGAAGCTTTGATCGCAAAGAAGAACGCTGGAAGGGAACGCTGAGTGATACCCGCTTCCAGACGCCAGTTGGGCCGTGGACGTTGACGCGCGATGTTGCGCTGGATTACCGCAATCAGGAACAAAAAATCAGCATCGGGCCACACTGCTGGCTTAACCCGAATGCAGAATTGTGCGTACCGCAAACCATTGATGCCGGAGCAGAAGGACATGCGGTGGTCAATCTCAACCGTTTTGACCTCGCGATGTTGAAACCGTTTATGCCAGAAACCACTCAGGCAAGCGGTATCTTCACGGGTAAAGCGGACGTTGCCTGGGACACCACCAAAGAGGGGCTGCCGCAGGGCAGTATCACCCTTTCTGGGCGTAACGTGCAGGTGACGCAAATCGTCAATGATGCGGCGCTACCGGTGGCGTTTCAGACGCTGAACCTATCGGCGGAATTGCGTAACAACCGCGCAGAACTGGGCTGGACCATCCGCCTGACCAATAACGGCCAGTTTGATGGGCAGGTGCAGGTGACCGATCCGCAAGGCCGCCGGAATCTTGGCGGCAACGTCAACATCCGTAACTTTAACCTCGCGATGGTGAACCCCATCTTTACACGTGGTGAAAAAGCTGCGGGTATGGTGAGCGCCAACCTACGTCTGGGCGGTGATGTGCAAAGCCCGCAGCTGTTTGGTCAGCTACAGGTCACGGGCGTGGATATCGACGGCAACTTTATGCCATTTGATATGCAACCGAGCCAGCTTGCGGTCAATTTTAACGGTATGCGTTCGACACTTGCAGGCACCGTGCGGACTCAGCAGGGGGAAATCTATCTGAACGGCGATGCCGACTGGAGCCAGATTGAAAACTGGCGGGCGCGAGTGACGGCGAAGGGCAGTAATGTACGTATCACCGTGCCGCCGATGGTGCGAATGAACGTGTCGCCGGACGTAGTGTTTGAGGCCACGCCAAATCTGTTCACTCTGGATGGCCGCGTGGATGTGCCGTGGGCGCGCATCGTGGTGCATGATTTGCCGGAAAGCGCAGTCGGCGTCTCCAGCGATGTGGTGATGCTTAACGATAATCTGCAACCGGAAGAGCAGAAAACCGCATCAATACCGATTAACAGCAACCTTATTGTTCACGTCGGCAACAACGTACGCATTGACGCTTTTGGTCTGAAAGCGCGGTTGACGGGCGATCTCAACGTCGTACAGGACAAGCAAGGTCTGGGGCTGAATGGGCAGATCAACATTCCTGATGGGCGCTTCCATGCTTATGGGCAGGATCTGATTGTGCGTAAGGGAGAGCTGCTGTTCTCTGGTCCGCCAGATCAACCGTATCTCAATATCGAAGCGATTCGTAACCCGGATGCGACAGAAGACGATGTAATCGCCGGAGTTCGTGTCACTGGGCTGGCAGATGAGCCTAAAGCTGAGATCTTCTCTGACCCGGCGATGTCACAACAGGCTGCATTATCTTACTTGTTGCGTGGACAAGGGCTGGAGAGCGACCAAAGCGACAGTGCGGCGATGACCTCTATGCTGATTGGTCTGGGGGTTGCACAAAGCGGTCAAATTGTGGGTAAAATCGGCGAGACGTTTGGCGTAAGCAATTTAGCGCTCGACACCCAGGGGGTAGGCGACTCTTCCCAGGTGGTGGTCAGCGGCTATGTATTGCCGGGTCTACAAGTGAAATATGGCGTGGGTATATTTGACTCTATAGCAACACTCACGTTACGTTATCGCCTGATGCCTAAGCTATATCTGGAAGCTGTGTCTGGTGTAGATCAGGCACTGGATTTGCTCTATCAGTTCGAGTTTTAGCAATGCGAATATTTGTCTACGGCAGTTTACGCCACAAACAAGGCAACAGCCACTGGATGACGAATGCCCAGTTGCTGGGCGATTTCAGTATCGATAACTATCAGTTGTATAGTCTGGGCCACTATCCAGGCGCAGTTCCGGGAAATGGAACGGTACATGGTGAAGTTTATCGTATTGACAACGCCACGCTGGCCGAACTTGATGCTTTGCGCACCAGGGGCGGTGAATACGCGCGCCAGTTGATACAGACGCCGTACGGGAGTGCATGGATGTACGTTTATCAACGGCCCGTCGAAGGATTAAAGCTGATTGCAAGCGGCGACTGGTTAGACAGGGATAAGTCATGATATAAACACGCCACCTTCGGGTGGCGTTGTTTTATGCGATGTATCTCGCAATCTGTTTTGTAATTTTCCCGCTTTTTGCTTTTCTCCCCGAGCCGCCTTCCATATCTGTTAACGCATAAAAAACTCTGCTGGCGTTCACAAATGCGCAGGGGTAAAACGGGTGCACGCTTTGAACGGTGAGAATGAGTAAGGTTGGCTAACTTCCAGCAAGTGGCTATGAACAGCAAAGTGATGGTCGGGTTTGTTTGTTCTCACCGTTCAAGCTTTTTAACCATTGAGAATAATGATGGCGGAATAGATAGTGTATTTATCGCGGGCATAAAAAAACCCTTACTAACCGAAGCCCGGCGTTCAGGGTTATTGCGTCAGAAGAACTTATTTATTCTTTGCGCGCTCGAAGGAAGCAACGATTTCAGCTTTAGCAGCTTCAGCGTTATCCCAGCCTTCAACTTTAACCCACTTACCTTTTTCGAGGTCTTTGTAGTGCTCGAAGAAGTGAGCGATCTGCGCTTTCAGCAGTTCCGGCAGATCATTAACGTCTTTAATGTGATCATATTCTTTGCTCAGCTTGCTGTGCGGAACGGCAATCAGTTTCGCATCTTCACCGGCTTCATCGGTCATTTTCAGAACGCCAACCGGACGGCAACGGATCACAGAACCCGGCTGCAGCGGGTACGGAGTCGGGACCAGCACGTCAACCGGGTCACCGTCCAGAGACAGGGTGTGGTTGATGTAACCGTAGTTGCACGGATAGAACATCGCAGTGGACATGAAGCGGTCAACGAACAGTGCGCCGCTCTCTTTGTCGATTTCGTATTTGATTGGATCTGCGTTAGCCGGGATTTCGATAACAACGTAGATGTCTTCCGGCAGATCTTTACCCGCAGGGACGTTGAGTAAGCTCATGTCTGTTTCCTTTAAAAATATGTGGCAAACAAGTGCCGAGTATTATAGCCAACTCGCGCCGAATGTCTTCGCTTGTTTTCGCCCTCGTTTTCCTTTTTCGCCAGTTTTAAGACGGTTCATGAAGCAGGAAAATCCATAACCGTAGCTGCATTATTCATAGTGGTATGAAAGCGATTACAAACTTGTGATTAATGTTTTATTTACTTTTTTGAAGTGTGATGTAACGCAATTCGTTACATAACCGATTGTCTATAGTTTTTTCGCGAACATCTTTTCACCAATAATAATCTTCCGACGAGGACAACCCTATGTGGAAACGCTTACTTGTAGTCTCTGCAATCTCGGCAGCCATGTCGTCTATGGCGTTGGCCGCGCCTTTAACCGTAGGATTTTCACAGGTCGGGTCTGAATCCGGCTGGCGTGCAGCAGAAACCAGTGTGGCGAAAAGTGAGGCCGAAAAACGCGGAATCACGCTGAAAATTGCCGATGGTCAGCAAAAGCAAGAAAACCAGATTAAAGCTGTGCGTTCTTTTGTTGCACAAGGCGTAGATGCGATCTTTATCGCACCAGTCGTGGCGACGGGGTGGGAACCGGTTTTGAAAGAGGTGAAAGATGCCGGTATTCCCGTCTTTTTGCTCGATCGTTCCATCGATGTGAAAGACAAATCTCTCTATATGACTACCGTGACCGCCAACAACATTCTGGAAGGCAAGTTGATCGGCGACTGGCTGGTGAAAGAGGTCAACGGCAAGCCGTGTAATGTGGTTGAGTTGCAAGGCACCGTTGGAGCAAGCGTGGCCATTGATCGTAAGAAAGGCTTTGCCGAAGCCATCAAGAATGCGCCAAACATCAAGATTATCCGCTCGCAGTCCGGGGACTTCACTCGCAGTAAAGGCAAAGAAGTGATGGAAAGTTTTATCAAAGCAGAAAACAACGGCAAAAATATCTGCATGGTTTACGCCCATAACGACGACATGGTAATCGGCGCCATTCAGGCAATTAAAGAAGCGGGTCTGAAACCGGGTAAAGATATCCTCACAGGTTCCATTGACGGTGTGCCGGACATTTACAAAGCGATGATGGATGGCGAGGCGAACGCCAGCGTTGAACTGACGCCAAACATGGCTGGCCCGGCCTTTGACGCGCTGGAAAAATACAAAAAAGACGGCACCCTGCCTGAAAAGCTGACGCTTACCAAATCTACCCTGTACCTGCCTGATACCGCAAAAGAAGAGTTAGAGAAGAAAAAAGATATGGGGTATTGAGGGGCATCAATATCTGATGCCGATTTGTGGGCCGCCGGATAAGGCGTTCACGCCGCATCCGGCGATTGTGCACGGATGCCTGATGCGACGCTGGCGCGTCTTATCAGGCCTACGAGTTCGATACTTTGTGCAGGCCGGATAAGGCGTTCACGCCGCATCCGGCAGTTGTGCGCGGATGCCTGATATGACGCTGGCGCGTCTTATCATGCCTACGAGTTCGATACTCTGTGCAGGCCGGATAAGGCGTTCACGCCGCATCCGGCGATTGTGCACGGATGCCTGATGCGACGCTGGCGCGTCTTATCAGGCCTACGAGTTCGATACTTTGTGCAGGCCGGATAAGGCGTTCACGCCGCATCC